>Ga0265314_10000046_pt1 | contig 199789 bp, 148 predicted proteins | sample 4126metaG_FD_203106 | JGI IMG/M metagenome (GOLD analysis project Ga0265314, IMG submission 203106) | Rhizosphere microbial communities from Carex aquatilis grown in University of Washington, Seatle, WA, United States - 4-1-26 metaG | ecosystem: Host-associated > Plants > Roots > Rhizosphere... | reverse complement strand
CGCGGCGGGGCGGATGGCTAGACGCAACGAAGGCGCATATTCGTTAGAAATCTGTAACTGAGGAGCAACGACGCCAGACGCCCCGCCCCGCCGCAAGACCGCCTGGGATATTTTTAAAACACGCTCTGAGGCTGAAGGCCTGGGTAAACGTCCCAATTAGATTATTCCAAGCCCTGTATGGGCGCCCCCTTCGTTTCCGTTCTTCGCCTCGCCGCGCTAATCATTTGTCGACTCGCGCGGCCCCCCGAAGAATTTCGGGCTCCGGCCGATGCGAATCATTGCTAACTAGTTCCCTGGCCGACCCCAACCCGGCATAGGCACCCCAACCCAAATCAAACCACTCGTCCAAACAACGCCCTCCCTCGCCCACCGGGAGAGGGCCGGGGTGAGGGCGTTCCTTCCTCAACTTCGCCCTTTTTTCCACCCCCGCTCTGCATGGCAACTCGCCCTTCGCATTTTCGACCTTCTCCTGCTCCGTTCTTCCGCTCCCCCCATACTCCCGCTGTAGCGGCGGTCTATGACCGTCGTCCCCCGCCCTTTGTCCGCGAATCCCACGCTTTCGCACGGCCCCATTGCCCTCGGCCCGACTCTCCGAAGGGCCGTAGGTCCGCCCTGTGACAGCCCAGGCTGGAAGCCGCCAAGGCTGAAGGCCTGGGTAAACGTCCCAATTAGATTATTCCAAGCCCTGTATGGGCGCCCCCTTCGTTTCCGTTGTTCACCCCGCCGCGCTAATCGTCCGTCGACTCTCGCGTCGCCCCGAAACATTTCGGGTCCGGGCCTTGGTGACCCATTGTTTATTTATTCCCTCCTCGACCCCACCCGGTATAGCCGCCCCGCCCTCAATCAAACCACGCGTCCAAACTACGCCCTCCCTCGCCCATCGGGAGAGGGCCGGGGTGAGGGCGTTCCATCCCCAATCTCGCACCTTTCTCCCACTCCTCTCCTCCGTTCCACCCATACTCCCGCTGTAGCGGCGGTCTGTGACCGTCGCCCCCCACCCTTTGTTCGCGACCTCGCCCGCCCGGCATAGCCCTCCGCGCGACGACGGATGGTGAACCGCCTCCTCCCTTTTTCATCGCGATCTCGGTGGTGGACCCGCTCAGTCGGCTTTAGGATTTCGGATCCCGAACTTCTTTCTTCCAGCTCAGCCTTTACCTTGTCTCGCGCCCGTCCCCTTCAAATCCTCCGCAATCGTAGCAAACTGCTCCAAAGCCGCTTCCAAATCATCGCTGATTTCCTGGGCGATGATTTCCGGCGCAGGCAGATTGGCCGATTCCTCGAGCGCCTCATCCTTCAGCCAGAAAATGTCCAGGTTCACCTTGTCCCGCTTGATCAGCTCATCGTAACTGAAACCCTTAAACCGCTCGCTCTCCGTCCGCTGGTGGCGGTTCTTAGGATTATAACAGGCGACAAAATCGTCCAGGTCACTCCGCTTGAGGGTGCTTTCCTTGAGCGTAAAATGTTTGTTCGTGCGCAGATCATAGATCCAGAGCTTTTGCGTCCATGGTTTCTCGCTGGCCGGCTTGCGATCGAAAAACAGCACATTCGCCTTGACTCCCTGCGCGTAAAAAATGCCCGTAGGCAGGCGCAGAAGCGTGTGCACGTCCGCCTGCTTGAGCAATTCACGTCGAATGGTCTCACCCGCGCCACCCTCGAACAGCACGTTATCCGGCAACACCACCGCCGCCCGGCCGTGCTGCTTGAGGATGGTGAAAATGTGTTGCAGGAAATTGAGCTGCTTATTGCTCGTGCTCGCCCAGAAATCGTCGCGGTTGATCACCAGCGACTCCTTCTCCTGATCACCCGCCTCATTCACGATCGTTACGCTGCTCTTCTTCCCAAACGGCGGATTGGCCAGCACGACGTCATACTCCCCATGCTTCCCCGCCAGCGCATCCTTCGTCACCACCGGCAACTTGTAGGTCGGGTCCCCCGACCCGGCGTCCTGAGCGCCCGGTGAGGGCAGGCGGCCTACAATGCCCACAGCCCCGGCGCCTGATTTGTAGGCCGGGTCCCCCGACCCGGCGTCCGAAGCGCCCGGTTCCACCTCTGCCACGGAGGCTACGGCGGACAGGGAGGGCACCGGGCCTACAACACCCCGCGGCCCGCCCGGTGAAGGCACCGGGCCTACAATGCCCGGATTTCCGCCGCCGTGTGAGGGCACACGGCCTACAGCACCCGGTGAGGGCACCGGGCCTACATCATCGGGACCAATCCCGTGCAACAATAAATTCATCGCGCAAAGCCGTGCCACGCTGTCGACCAGTTCGATGCCGTACAACGTCCCGCTCTTGAGTCGTTTTTTCTGGGCCTTGTCCAGGCCGGGAGTGCGCGCGATGTAATCATGCGCTGCTAGAAGGAACCCGCCGGTGCCACACGCCGGGTCGCAAATCGTATTGCCGGGTGCGGGCTGGACCGCATCCACCATCGCGGCAATCAAGGGGCGCGGCGTAAAGTACTGTCCCGCGCCGCCTTTCACGTCCTCGGCGTTCTTTTGCAGCAACCCCTCGTAAGCATCGCCTTTAACGTCGGCGGAAAGACTCGACCACTGCTCCTTGTCAATCAGGTCCACAATCAACCGGCGCAACTTGGCCGGATCCTGGATCTTGTTCTGCGCCTTTCGGAAAACGAGACCCAGCATCCCCTTCTGTTTGCCAAGCGATTCCAGGACATGTCGATAATGTGTTTCCAATTCATCGCCGTCCTTGGCCAGCAAACTGGGCCAGGCAAAATCCCTGGGCACAGCCGAAGCCCGATTAAACGGCGGCCGCGACTGCTCATCCGCCATCTTCAAGAACAGCAAAAACGTCAATTGCTCGACGTAGTCCCCATAGGAGAGGCCATCGTCGCGAAGGACATTGCAATAGTTCCAAAGTTTTGGACGAGGGCATTCGGATTACTCATGGCAGTGCGGACGAGTAATTACGTTGCAGCCTGTGCTCCGTAGGCCTGGCAGCTAAGGAGGGAGATCCAGAGATCCCGCCGCGTGAGGGCACGCGGCCTGCAGAAGCGGCGCACATTGCCCGACGTACGGAACGGATCTCGGACAGGATTTCGGTCATAGTCAGTCACGATTTCGCCTTTTCTGTTTTGGCCCGGGCAACTTCTTTAATTGCTGCACGGCTGCGTCGAAATCTTTTTCTACCTGCGAGGGTGCGTCGAGTTGCGCGTGGTGAAACTTCTCGAATTCCAATTCCGCCTTTTGCACTGCCTGTTCATGCGAGATCTTCCCAGCATGTGTGAGAAGTTCCCGTCCGCTTAGGCGGAGGAAATCGTCCAGCTTCGCGATCCAGTCGCGCATGTACATCGGCTCGCGGTTGAGGGCTTGGAGTTCAGCGAATTCCAGGTAGGCGGTGACGATTCGGTTCAGGGCATTGAGTTCGTCCGGAGACAGGTAATTCTTGGCAATGACCGCCTCACCCTTGCTCGGTTTTGTGCCCACCCAGTTAGTCATGCCCATCTGCGGCTTGTCGGCACTGGCCCTAGCATGGATGACCTCGGCGGCAGTGTGGCCATGGGCGGCCCAATGCATCTTGTTTTGAACGGTCGCGAAGAATTGCTGCGAGGCCTCGGCGGCGGGATCGTAGTCGATGCTCGTGGCGTAAATCTCCAGCACTTTGCGCCAGAAAACCTTTTCTGAGGAACGGATGTCCCGGATGCGCGCCAGCAACTCTTCGAAATAGTTCCCGCTTCCTCGTCGCTTCAACCGTTCGTCATCCAGCGTGAACCCCTTCACGATGTATTCCCGCAGCCGTTGCGTGGCCCAGATCCGGAACTGCGTGCCCCGCTGCGATTTCACGCGGTATCCCACTGAAATGATGACATCGAGGTTGTAGAATTCCACCTGGTATGTTTTGCCGTCTGCCGCAGTTGTTGCATAATTTGCAACAACTCGTTCGCGCGCCAACTCCTTCTCCTCAAACATGTTGCTAATATGCCGCGAGATCACGGACTTGTCCCGCTGGAACAGCTCCGCCATCTGCTTGAGTGAAAGCCACACGGTCTCTTGCTGGAGCCGCACTTCCATGCGCGTGCGGCCATCTTCCGTTTGGTAAAAAAGGAATTCGCCGCCGGGGCCTGGGGGGGGTGGGATGAGAATGCTCACGGTGGCTAGGTTAGGATTAGGAAGGAAGAATTAAAAAATTAAAAAAACGGGCGTCAGGCCTCTACCTTCGTAATCCTCAGTTCTGCCTTTCCCCAGCTCTTGCCGTGCGCCGCTGTTATTGCCTAATTTGCAGCAACTCGTTCGCGCACGCTTTCCTCTCCTCCCCAACTGCACGGCCTCGCGTTCTTCTTTCATGATCGTGCGTTCTCCATCCGGCTGGGGTGCCACGGCGGTTCAACAACGGCGGAGTGGGTGGCCATATGATCAACGGTTCAGCCGGATCGGGCGCGGATGGTCGCACCGGCGAATGTCCGGAACTCTGAAATCTAGCCGGATGACTCCCTGTTGCTTGAGCCTTGCCAGTACGGGTTCGGCGTGCTGGCGTTTCACGCCGTATTGAAAGCACACCCCAATAACATCGAACTCGTTCATGATGCGACCTGTGCGCAGCAGATGTTCCAATTCGCCTTCAAACGCCGCGATTTTGCAAGGTCGCATCACATCCAGCGCCAGCAGCATCTCCTCAGAGCGAATGTTCTCGCGGTCGATGTCGAAATCCGCTTCACCGCTGGTGGCATCATTCCGCCACGCCACCTGGAGGAATTTGTCGACGCCCAACTGGTGGGCGGAGCCAAAAATCAATCCGTAGATGTTCGGGCCCTTCTTGATGGAGAAAGGGGCGAGGAAGTACTTCTCGCCGGTCGGCAGCAAACCACGGTAGTAGTCCAGTGCCGCGCGATGTACATGAAAGTAATCCTCTGGACGCCGGATCTTCTGTTTGATCGCGGGATGGTCGCGGAAGCGGTGGAGTGTCGAGGACGAGAGAAAAAACAGGAAATCGCATGTCGGAGAGCGGACGAGCGTCCGAAACACCTCCGGTGTCACCTGATCAACCCCGAACTGGTCAATAAACGCGAGTTTGGCCGCGCTTGGATCGGACAGAAACGCAGTACACTCCCTGAAAGCTTCGGCGAAGGCTAGAGGTCGGATGTCAAACTGTACATCCGCCACGACAAGGTTCTGGGCGACGATGTTCTCCTTTAGCTTTGCGATCTTCGCGCTGGACTCATCAAAGAAATGAACGTGGACCCGAACCGTCCTCCAGCCGGCCTGTGTCTGGTAATTCTGCAATTGGCGAAGCAAGAGGAGAGGACTTCCAGGCACGTTCGCCGAATCCGTTCCGGGTCCCGCAAAAAAGTCGAATAAATGGACTTCCGGCCGCGGCGGTCTCGTGGCGGACAAGAAAACCGGCAACCACTCTCGGGCGTAAAGCTCGAAGATGCCAAGCTTGGTGAGCGTCCCTTCATCGAAGGGTTTCTCGTGAAAATCGGAGGGTGGCATTTGGCCTAAGTTGAATCATCCCGGACGATTAGGTCCTCTGGAACCGATGGTGCTGGGGGATAAGTCTGGTTCGGGAACTCGTCATAAGTCCGCCCGTCGAGTTCCCGACCGGTCTCGCTCTTCCGCACCCCGCCCCACTGCTTGAAGAAGAACGGAACTCTCTTGCCCTGGCATTGGCTGCGGATGGCGCGTACCCATTCCGCCTCCATCGGGCGCGCTCCCGGACCGCTCTCACCGCCCACGATCACCCAGTGGATTCCTCGCAAATCCAGCTTGCCGAGATCCTCTAAGAGCGGTTCGACCGAAAGAAAGGCGACGGCGGGCTTCGCGCTCCGAAGTTTGACGATACGAGGCAAGCCGTGGATGCGGTTTTCAACACTCACGCCCCACCAGATGTGCCCAGCGTCCGCCGCCTTGCGGAGCTTTCCGTTTAGCAAGACCGCCATGCGGTCGGCTCGTTTGGTCAGGATTTGGTAGGTATGCCAGTTGGCCGCAAGCATCACGCGGCAGACCTTCTCAATGTATTCGTCCGGGACGCCTTCGTGAAATAGGTCACTCATTGAGTTGACGAAAACCTTCTTTGGTTTCGTCCAGCGGATGGGGTCACCGAGTTTCTCGGGAACAAGCCGGAGATCAAAGCCAAACTCAAAGGGATGTCCAGCCACGCCGCGAAACCGCTCAGCGAACGTTTCGGCGTAACAGTGAAGGCAGCCGGGACTGATTTTGGTGCAGCCACGCACCGGATTCCACGTCGCATCTGTCCACTCGATTCTTGAATGATCACTCATGGATTTGGATCAATTTGCGCCATTATAGCCCCACAGGCCAGACAAAGGCTGTCCAACACGCTGAACCGTCCACCCAGACGCGGTGAGGAGGGAATCAATCTTCTCCCTGGCTCTCTCTTCAGGCCTCATGCGGTCAGCCTATCCCCCTTAGGACCTTGTAGGCCCGGGCCCCCGACCGGGCGTCCCCTACGCACGCCGCCCGCCCCGCCTGTCCACCGCGGAAGATCGAGTTGAGGAGGAACACGGCCGAATCGACGAGGTTGACTATAGCGCCCTGCCAGCGGCTGATGTTTTTTGATGGCGGACCCCAGGCCATAGGATTCTCCAACCAATTTTGTAACCCGTTGTCCGGGGGGCGGTAAAGCCCAATCCACACCGGCCTCGGCCTCGCTGGTGCGACAAAAAGTGGCACGGTGCCGATCGAACGAACCTGTAGCGGCGCGTCCATGACCGCCACCCATGGAAGTGAACTCGGCTCTACGCCTTTCCCCTCGCGCCTTTGCGTTTACCATCCCTGACCCCATCTCCTGCCCACCAAAGCAGAGCTGCCGAACCCGAGCGACGCAAGGATGACTCCAAGTCGAACTCTTCATCTCCTCCAGTGTTCTCCGGGGCTTACTTTTAGGGGAAAAGAGTCCTCCGCGCGCTCCCCGGCTCCCCGCGTGAAACCCAACCCCGCCCCTTCGTTTTCTTTGTGTGGTGACAGTCAGCCCCCCCCACCACCTTCTTCTTCGACGTAATCGTAATCGTAATCCTGCTCCTAATCTCCGCCCCCGATCCGCCTTCTCCGCCACCCAACCGCCCCTCCTTCGTTACCTTCGTGGTACGCAGCCTTCCCCGCCTTAATGTTAATCGTAATCCTGCTCCTAATCTCCACAGCGATCCGCCCCTCCTTCCTTACCTTCGTGTTACCCAGCCTCCCTCCTCCGTCACCTTCGCTCCGGGAATGTAACTAACTCATCAACTCACTTGACAATTTCCTGCGGCCGCGCTACCTTGCCAGCCATGAACAGCGGCTCAGCTCAAACACCGCTTCACCTTGCGGTCGCCGCGAACCTTGTCTTCCCGGCAAGATCAGGCACCCCCTCCGACTCCAGTCTTTTCCAACTCGGGTTCCTCCTCATTCACTTTAGCCACATTTCAAATCTCAAATTGGTAGCAACCCCAACGCAGGCAAATCTCATTCGCACCGCCGTGGCCGTTGAACTCATCCTCCGCCAGGTCCAGTCCTCCCTCGTTACCTTGGCTTCCTTGTGTAGAGTGTTCTGTTTTAGATTTTTAGCCCTCTACCTCATCCGCGATCCTCGCCCTCAGCCCCCTCTCCAAAAGCCCAAATACCCGCTCCAAATCCTGGAATACCCGCTCCAATTCCTACCCAGCCCTTATCGCCGGCGTGTTCACCAGCAGTTCCCACGGCCCGCACCGCTCTCGGTGCCATCTCCGGAACAACCCGCCCCTCGCCCCGTTCAAATCCCCGCTCTCGCCCCTGGCCTTCTCCCAAACCTCTCCCTCATCCCTTCCTGCCACTCACTTTCTCCCGCCACTCGCCACTCGCTCCTGGTCTTCTCTCAAATCTCAAATTTGAAATTTCAAATTCCCTTTTGCCTTTTGCCTTTTGCCTTCATCCTTTCGAAAGACCCTTCCCGCTTCCGGAAAGATCCTTCCCTTAAGCCAGAATATCCCCCCTTAGCCCGTAATATCCCCCCATATCCCAGAATATCCCCCCCGCCATTTTTCATCCGCAACCATCCCCACGACAAAAGGATGCACAAGCCAAGCCTCAATTTACTCAAAACGCCTTTGTTGATTACCAACCACTTGCGCTTTCAAAGATGTTTCATTGGGTCTCGCCCCTCGTCGCGACCGGTTCCGCTCTTGGGCCGTCCCGCTATGCCAACCGCTCGGCGCATTCACCTGCAGTTCCCACGGCCCGCACCGCTCCTGGTGCCATCTCCGGAACAATTCGCCCCCCGCCCCGTTCAAATTCCCGCTCACGCCCCTCGCCACCGGTCCTATGCCCCTCGCCACTCGCCCCTGGTCTTCTCTCAAATCTCAAATTTGAAATTTCAAATCGCCCGCCCGCGGGCCCTCCCCCCAGCCCCGTCCTTGCCCATCGCAAGGGCAGGGTGCCTGGTCGTCCGAGCTCGTTACTGCCCGAAGGCCGGCGCGGTCGATTTGCCCGCCGACTCCAAGAAGGCCAAGAGATCCAGAATCTCCTCCTTGGTCAGGATGTTCAGCAGACCCTCGGGCATGGGCGAGAGTTTCGCCGCCGACCGCGATTTGACATCCGCTTTCTTGAGCTCGGTTTGGTCCCCCGTCAACGGATTGGTCACGATCACGAATTTGTCCCCGGTCTCGTCCACCACTCGGCCGGTGACTTCTTCGCCGTCGTTGCGGGTGAAGGTTGTGTTCTGGTATTGGTCCGAAACCACCTTCGAGGGAAGAATGATGTTCTCGATCAGATCCCGCCGGCTGAAGCGCGCCGCCACGGCCGTCAAGTCCGGGCCGACCGAACCGCCGTCGTTGCCAAACCGGTGGCAGGCCACGCATTGGCCGGCAGTGAAGGCCTCCTTCCCGTGCGCAAAGGACCGGCCTTTATCCACCGCCGCCAAGGACGGGACAATGTCATCCACGGTCCATTCCTTGATCACTTTGCGGTTGGTCAGGGGAGGAACCGTGACCCGGGCTTGCCCGGTCAGGATCGGTTTCAACTCAGCCTTCTCCGCCTCGCTCAGCGTGGCCACAGCATCTTTGCGGAAGTTGACGATGAATTTGTCGAAGCTCACGCCGTTGGCATACTCGCGATCCGCTTGGTGGAACCACTCGATCAGCTCCGGCGGATGCGCCCCGCCGGCGGCGACCCGGTTCAGCCAATAGAAATACTGCCGGCGCTGTTCCATCGACCAGCCGCTCTTGAGCGTCCTGAGATGAAACACGTAATGGATCTGCTCCTCCAAGGTGGTCGCGGCGTCCAGCAGGGCCATGGTCTTGGACACCACGTCAGGAGCTTCCAGGTAGATTTCAAGCTGGCTCAACTCGCGGTTCAGCCGCCAGGAAGCGGAGGGATACAGAGGAGCCAGGGCATTGAGTATTCCCTCCCGGAACTCGTCGTCCGGCCTGCCCATGCGGATGAGCGCGACCTCCAGCACCCGCAAAGCCTCCAGGCTTTGGTCCTCGCTAAGTTGCTCGTTGCCCGCGCGGCCCAAAGACGTGAGCAACTCTCTCTGGGTTGACTTGTCGCCCACCCGGGCCAGCGCCAACAAACTCGTCAGCAAAGTATTGACTCGTTCCTCATCGAGCGCCCGGGTCTGCCAGGTGGAGACGTCCTGCGACTCGATGGCGATCCGCGCCGCATAGCGCAGCCAGCGATCCTTGCTGTTGAGAAACGGCCAGGCGGTGTCTACCGCCGCCGGGTCCTGATGACCATCGAAAGCCTCCAAGCGATGGCGCGTCGCGCGGGCTGCGGCTGCCTCTTTTGCCTGGCGCGCTTCTTCGGGCGTTGGCGAAGGTTCAGAAACCGCTGGCCCCACATAGCTCACCCGGTAAAGACCACTCTGAGTCCCTCGGCCCCCGGTGATGAAGTACATCGCTCCATCCTTGCCGAACTCAATGTCAGTCACGTTGAGCGGCTTGCCCTTGAGGAAGGTCTCCGAAGTGCCAGTGTAGGACGCCCCCTTGGGGGTAAGATGGACCGCGAAGATGCGCCCGTAGGACCAGTCCAAGGCGTAAAGAGCGCGTTTATATTTTGAAGGGAAATTGCTCTTCGTACCGAACTTCACGCCCGTCGGAGAACCGACTCCAATGTTGACCGTCGCAGGGAGGCTGTCAGGGTACCATTCCGGCCATTTGCCAGTGCCTGAGCGCCATCCGTATTCACCCCCAGTCACGCAATGAATGATGCGAATTGGCCGGTACCATGGCATCCCCCAATCCCACTCCATGTCGCTGTCAAAGGTGAACATTTCGCCGTCGGCGTTAAAGTCGAAGTCGTAGGAGTTGCGGAAACCGGCCAGCATCAATTCCCAAGTCTTCCCTTCCTCGTCCGTCCGGGTCACCTGGCCGCCTGGCGCGTAAATGCCGACGGCGTGACCATTGGCGTCCCATTGCCGCGGCAAGAGCAGGTCTTCCGCATAATGCCGGTGAGGCGAGTTGGGCGAGATTCCATCCACCAGCTTGGTGTGGTTCCCGTTCATCATGTAAATCTTCTGATCGGGACCCAGCACCAGGGCGTGATAGCCGTGCTCCCCTTCTCCAGGGATCTTTTTTAGAAAGTGAACTTCATCCGCTTCGAACTGGTCGTTGTGATTGGCATCAATCAGGCGATAAAGGCCGGTGCCGTTGGGCCCGTGGCCGGAAACGTAGAGGCTGTCAAAGGCGTAAAGCAGCCCCATCGCCTGGTGCACCGGTGCCGCGATCGGCTCCACCGAGGCCACCTGGCCGTCGCCCTTGAGAGTAATGCGCAGGAGAGGTTGCTTATCGTCCTGCGGCGAGACAATCAGCCGCCCCTGATTGTCAGTGGTCATGCAAATCCAGGAACCTTCCGTCCCAGACGCCGAGCGGAGAAGCTCCACTTTGAATCCAGGCAAAACACTGAGTGTCTCCGCTGGAGTGGCGGTGGCTGCGCGGCCGTCCAACAGTGGCAGGACGCACAGCGCGAGCGAGGCGGCGGTAAGCCGAATTCGGAGGTCAGTCTGTCGCATGATTGCAGGCTGACGTAATCCTTCGGTTTCGAATTCAGACTATTTGTGTAACTTGGCATGCAGCAACGGTTTTTCATACGGGCTCTGGCATTTTCTGCTCCAACCCATTAGCATCGCCCCGTATGACCTCGTCCATCGCGTTTCATCACCCTTGGCGCCTTGCCCCCCTCCCCACGTTGTCGGCCATCGTTCTGGCAGCAGCTCTTAGTCTCGCCTTCGTGCTGCCCATGCTGGCGGAAGGGCCGCGTGCCCTCACCGCGGGAAGCTTGCCCGATGACGTCAGGCTGCGGCCGCTCAAGGACCTGGATGGCTACTTCCCGTTCGTCCCCCCAACCACTACCGAAGAATGGGCAAAACGCTCCGCCTATGTCCGGCGGCACATGGCCGTTGCCTTGGGCCTCTGGCCGATGCCTACGCGCACTCCGCTCAACCCAGTGATCCACTCGCCCACCGACATGGGAGACTACACCGTCGAGAAGGTCTATTTGGAGAGCGCGCCCGGGTTCTACCTCACCGGAAGCCTCTACCGGCCCAAAGACAAGCCGGGCAAGCATCCCGGATTCCTTTATGCGCATGGCCACTGGGACGGAGGCCGTTTCTATGACGCCGGCGTGCAGAATGTTCGTAAACAGATTGTGGAAGGTGCCGAGCGCTTCGAGGACGGCGGTCGGAATCCACTCCAGTCAGCCTGCGTCGGCCTGGTCCGCATGGGGATTGTCGTCTTCCAATACGACATGATCGGCTACGCCGACAGCGTGCAGATTTCCGAGGAACTGGCCCATGGTTTTGCCAAGCAGCGCCCGGAGATGAACACCACCGAAGACTGGGGCCTCTTCAGCCCGCAGGCTGACGCGCATTACCAGAGTGTGATGGGCCTGCAAACCTGGAACTCGATCCGAGCCTTGGACTTCCTCCTTGATTTGCCCGATGTGGATACGAGCCGGGTGGGTGTCACCGGGGGGAGCGGCGGCGGCACCCAAACCCTCATGCTCTGCGCCCTGGACGACCGGCCGACCTTGGCTTTTCCCGCGGTCATGACCTCAACCGCGATGCAAGGAGGATGCACCTGCGAGAACACCTGCGACCTTCGGATCCGCACCGGCAATGTCGAGTTCGCCGGCCTCTTTGCCCCCAAGCCCCTGGGCATGACCTGCGCCAACGACTGGACGGTCGAGATGTCCACCAAAGGGTTTCCGGAACTCAAGCAACTGTTCACCCTTTTGGGCGCCCCCGACAACGTCATGCTCAAGCGAGGCGAACAGTTTGAGCACAACTTCAATTACGTCAGCCGCGCCGCTCTCTATCGCTGGGTGAATCACCATTTCAAGCTCGGCTTGGCCGACCCCGTGGTCGAACCCGATTATCATCGCCTGACTGCCGAGCAGTTGACGGTCTGGGATAAAGATCATCCCAAACCCCCAGGAGGTCCCGACTTCGAACGGAAACTCCTCAGCGAATGGAATCAAGACTCCGAGGAACATCTGGCTGGTGCCCGCTCCTCCCTTGACTCATTCCGCCAAACCTATGGCGGTGGCATCGACATCGTGATCGGGCGAGGGCTCGCTGACGTGGGGGCGGTAGAATGGGATTTGAAGCAGAAGGAGGATCGAGGTGACCACCTGGAGATGACCGGCCTGCTGCGTAATCACCTGGGCGAGGAACTGCCCGCGGTCTTCCTCTACCCGAAACAGTGGAACGGCCAAACGGTCGTGTGGGTCGATGCCGCGGGCAAAGCGGGCCTCTTTGAATCAGGAGCCGCGGGCAGCGCGCCGCGGGCGCATATCCGCAAGCTTCTGGCACAAGGGGCGACGGTTCTAGGCGTCGATCTGTTGTTCCAGGGCGAATTCCTGGCCGATGGTCAGCCGGTCAAGCAGACTCGCAAGGTCAAGAACCCGCGCGAAGCCGGCGCTTACACCTTCGGCTACAACGACACCCTTTTCGCGCAGCGAGTCCACGACATCCTCACCGTCGTGAGCTTTGTCAAAAACAGCGACCGCAAATCCAAACAGGTGGACCTGGTAGGCTTGGGCGAGGCCGGCCCTTGGGTCGCAGCCGCGCGGGCACAGGCTGGCGCCGCGGTGGACCATGCTGCGGTTTCGACCGGCGGGTTTCGTTTCGGGAAAGTGCTCGCGATTCACGATGTAGCTTTCCTGCCCGGCGGGGCTAAATATGGCGATTTGCCTGGCATGCTGGCTTTAGGCGCGCCTTCCCCGCTCTGGATCGCCGGTGAGGGAAACGAAGGTCCCGAACTGACCCGCGAGATTTACCAGTTGGCAGGGGCGGCTAAGAATCTAGTGTGCTACCAGGGTGCGGCTGGAGGGGAAGGCGACGCGGTTGTGAAATGGCTGCTCCCGCCACAGTGATCAGACTTTGATCCCTAGCGACCCATTCGTTTCCGAGCGCCTGCGCATGGTGCAAGAGCAACTGGCTAGCCCTACTCGCAGAATCCACGATGCCGGCGTCCTGCGAGCCATGACGGAGGTGCCGCGGCACGAGTTCGTCCCAGCGGACGAGCGCTCCTCCGCCTATGGAGACCACGCGATGCCGATCGGCTACGGCCAAACCATCTCGCAGCCGTACATTGTGGCACTGATGACCGAAACGCTGGCGCTTCACGGTTCTGAGCGGGTTCTGGAAATCGGGACCGGTTGCGGGTACCAAGCCGCCGTGCTCTCGCGGTTGGCCGCGGAGGTTCATACCGTGGAGATCGTCCAGGCTCTTGCCGAACAAGCAAAGGCCACCTTTGAGCGGTTGGGCTACCAGAATGTGCACGGCCACCTGGGAGATGGTCACTTGGGATGGCCTGAGGCAGCGCCCTTCGATGCCATCATCGTGACCTGCGCGCCGGAACGAGTGCCAACGGCCCTGATCCAGCAGCTTAAGGAGGGGGGCCGGCTGATCGTCCCGGTGGGTCCAATCGAGGGCCCGCAGGAGCTTCATTTGCTCAAGAAACACCGCGGTGGAACCAAGACCCGAGTCGTTTTGCCGGTCCGGTTTGTGCCCATGACCGGTTCGCAAGCAGCGGATACCGAGGAGCAAGGACCCCTCTCAGGAACGGATTGGGAGTAGTGAGCCGATCAGATTCGAGTTCATGAGCCAGCCTGTACCCTCCAGCCCCTTATCAGGCCTGGATCGCCTTTGAGCGCCACCGCGGCAGCGTAACCAGGCCCCGGGCTCAATTGCACCGTCACCCACAATTCGCACGATACGTCCGCATCCAGAACCACAACCGGAGTTGGCGTCCCAGGCACATCCACAGCCACCTCGAAGCGATCCAAGCCAAGTGACAACCCCCGGCCGACGCCCTTGACAAAGGCTTCCTTGCGCGTCCAGATGTTGAAGAAAGCCTCCACCTGCTCGGCTTCCGGGAGCGAGCGCAGATACTGCACTTCGGCGGCCGCAAAGAATCGCTCGGGGATTCCCTCCGAAACGCGTCTTGACTGCACTTGCTCGATGTCCACACCCAGCTCTCGGCCATCGCTGAAGCCGTATAGAGCGCGGTGGTGAGAATGGGCGAGATTGAAATGCAGCGCGCCCTGGCGCTCATGCAAACGGGGTTTGCCAAACTCATTGTAGGCGAAGCGAACCTGGTCTGGTGCTAAACCCAGGTAAGATCCCAGCAGTTCACGCAAGATCCCGCGCGAGGCTACCCACGAGCGCCGGTGTTCCTCGAAGCGAAATCGCGAAGCGCGTTGCCGTTCCTCGGGGCAAAGGAATGACCGGAGTTGGTCAAACCTGTCCTGTTGACACACCAGCTCTGCGAGCCAGAGGTGAGTCTCTTGCCCTCCCAGGACTATCTGGTCAGGCGAATCGGCAGAAAAGGATCCATCCCAGGACATTATTGATAAGCGGCAGCCTGGATACCATACAGCTCCGCGTAGGAGCCGCCCTTGGCGATCAAAGCCTCATGCGACCCTACTTCCACGACCCGTGCGCCGTCGAGCACCACGATCAGATCGGCCATGCGGACGGTGCTGAACCGGTGGGAAACGAGGATCGTAATTCCGCCAGCGACGCTCCCGCTGACGCCTCGTGATGCGTGGCCACCGCGCGCCGCAGCCGCGTATCTCTCAAACAAGGCATGTTCGGTCTCTGCATCGAGCGCGGCGGTAGGCTCGTCCAGAATGAGCAAGAGGGGGTCGTCGCGCATGAATCCACGCGCCAGCGCCAGCTTCTGCCATTGGCCGAAGCTGAGTTCAGCCCCGCCGGGCCACGTGGTCCCGAGTTGCGTATCAAGTCCGGTGCCCAGCCGGTCGACAACGTCTTGGGCGCCCGCGCGGTCCACTGCAGTCACGACCGCAGCTTGATCGTCGAGCCGAGGAAGGTCCCCGGCGCCAACGGTTTGACGTGCTTTAAACTCGAAGCGAAAGAAGTCCTGAAAGGCGCCAGCAAGGCGGGCTCGCCACTGCTCCACCGGCATGCGCGCCAGGTCCGCGCCGTCGATCAGAATCCGGCCTTCATCCGGCTGGTACAATCGGCAAAGAAGTTTGACCAAAGTGCTCTTGCCGGCCCCGTTCTCACCCACAATGGCGACAACAGCGCCACGGGGAAGCTCCAGATTGATGTCTTCCAAGGCGCGGCGTTTCGTCCCGGGGTAGCTGAAGGAGACGTGTTCGAGCCGGATACCTTGCCTCAGTCGCTCCGGTACCACCACGTCGGCGTTCTTAGTGAACGCGGCCGCGTAATCCTCGAGCCAAGCGAGGCGGCGTGAACCGTCCAGCCAGATACCGCGGAGGAAGCCAATCTCGCCCACGGTCGCCCCGATGTAAGCCGAAAGGCGGGATCCAGCGGCGAGCACCAGCAGGACCTGGCCCGGCGTTCCCTTCAAGGTTGAGGCAACAAATACCACCGCTCCGACGTATGCCGCCCCAAACACCGCCCAGGCCAGTGTATGCCAGAGGGCGCTGCCCCAGCGCGCGCTGGCGACCGGCCCATACCATCGGTTCAGAGCGTCCCGTCGCAACCGCGCCACGTTCGCGCCAGTGCCCAGGACGCGCAGTTCTTTTCCTGGTGGCGCCGTGGTCGCGGTGTCAAAAAGGTGGCGAGCCAGGCGTTTTGCCGCTGCGCCGCGCTCCTCGGCGGCGCGCTCAACCCCAGGCCGCCAAGTCGATGTCACGACCGTCGGCACCGCAAACAAAGCGAGCGAGAATAAGGCAGGATGGATTGACATGAGCAACGCCACCGCGGCCGCGAGCCGAAGGATCCAGCCGCAGGTCGAGAACATCGACATGTACATGTGGTCGAGGACAAACACCTGATCCCGGAGGACTGCTAACCGGTCGAGGTACTCCGGGCGCTCATGGTGGGTGATGCTGGCCACCGAGGCCTGCAACCGAGCCACGTGCGACTCGAGGACGATGGTGAGCCGCTCTCGAAATCGTCGCTGGGTCCGGTCGCTGATGATGCGCAGGAACCAAGTGGCGGCCGCCGAGGCGCCCGCAGCCGAGGCGGCGAGCATCACGAGCCGGCGGTCGTTTCGCTGCAGCCCGTCCGCAAACAGCTTAAGCCAGAACGCCACCAACGCGTCTGGCAAGGCCGCGACCAAGGCCAGCGAGAAGGAAACGACTAGCATCCAGGGCTCGGCTTCGTAACCCCTCTTCAGGGCGCGCCACATCGATGGCAACGCTTTGGGTAAATCATCAACCGGCTTCATCCAGATGCTCCTCCGACCTGTCGGCAAACTCACCAAATCGGGAAGCCTGGAGTTCGAACATCGTCCGGTAGCGACCGCCCAGTGCCATTAACTCATCGTGGCTCCCGAGCTCCACGACCTTCCCATGTTCCAGGACGCAAATCCGGTCAGCCTGACGCACGGTCGAAAAGCGGTGGGAAACAAGGATCGTCGTGGCGTTGCGGGTGGCTTCCAGAACGCGCCTGAAGATCTCGGCTTCGCCACGCACGTCCAACTGAGCGGTGGGCTCATCCAGCAGGACCACCCCGGCACCCTGCCGAACCGCGCACAAGGCTCGGGCGAGGGCAATTCGTTGCCATTGGCCTCCGGAGAGATCAGTGCCACCCTCGTAACCTTTGGCCAGCGGCGTGTCGAGGGCGGTGATTTGCGCTGCTCCCGCTTGGGCCAGGGCCTCCTTGATGAGAGGGTCCGGCGCGCCCGAAGGGGCGACGTTGTCGCGCAAAGAAAGCTCGAAACGAATAAAGTCCTGAAACACGGCGGTCAGCCGCTTGCGCCAAGCAGAGATGTCAAGCTGGCGCAAATCCACCCCATCAATCTCGATGCTTCCTTCTTGGGGGTCATACAGGCGGCATAAGAGCTTGGCGAGAGTCGTTTTGCCCGCACCATTCTGCCCGACGATCGCGAGCGAGGAGCCGGCAGGAATCACCAGGTCAAAGCCGGAAAGCACTCGTTCCTTGGTGTCCGGGTAGGAAAAGCCGACGTTCCGGAAACGGATCTCGCGCACTGGTAGCCCAGCTGCGGGCCGTGAACCTGCGGGCAGCGCCCCTTTTCGGCGCATCGCCTCCTTCAGTCGATGCACCGCTGCGACCGGTGCCGCTGCGCCATCCAGGGCCCAGGACAAGCCGCCAAAGGCGATCATGCTCGTGCTCACCGCCGCGCTCGCGAAAGTCACCACCCGGGAAAGAGCGAGCCTGCCGGAAGAGGCATCAACCGCTAGCGAGACAAAGACAACCAGGTTGGCGCCGAGGACGAGCAGGAGACTCCAGAGAATGGGCCTCTCGCGAAGCCGGGTTGCTTCCCAGCGAAGGTCCAACAGACGGCGGCGCTGGACGCTGAACCTCTCGACCACCCAGTCACCGAGGCCAAAGAGGCGCAGTTCCTTCGCCGCTGGCGGATCCACCGCAAGGCGGTAGGAGTAGTCGGCGTGGCGCTGGGCTTCCCGCACCTCGGTGGTGTTGCGATCACGCCAGATTGCGCTTTCGCGCAGAAGCCAGTGAGTTGCCAGCCAAGCACCCGCCAAAACCAACGGAGCCCACCATGCGTACAGCCCAAGGACGAGGGCTGAGGCCAATCCGCCCACCATTTCGATCAAACCGGAGGCGATGAAGTCCATCGAGATGCTCAGGGGCGGGCCGGTGATGCAAAGATCGAAGTCTCGAGCCATCGTTAGGTCGGTTGTGAGAGCGGGGTCCTCTAGGTGACCAATGCCGGGCGGGCTGATGCACGACGAAGTCAATTGGTCGTAGAGCCATGCCGCGGTTCGGCTGCCCAAGTTGGTCCCGATCGCGTGGTGCAGTGGCGATAGAATCTGCAGCAGCACGAAGACGCCGCCAACTAGGCTCAATGGCAGGGCCAGCGGATGGCCTGCCTGGACCGCTCCGACCAGGAAGCCCATTGCCACGGCGAACACAGCAGGGAGCACTCCACGCAGCGATACGACAACCCACCAGCCGACGGTTAAGCGCCAATCTGCCTTCGGCAGTGCGCCAAAGAACTTCCATTCATCACGCGAGAACAGGCTGTGGAACATGGGTGTTCGTTCAGGTCGGCTTGGGATTGGGGCCGAGTCAGGTTCCTATCTCATGCCCTCCACCAGGGCCATCGGCGGGGATCGGGTCGGTCATGCGGAGCGAAAGGTTAAGCGTTGAAAGCTTGCGCAGGCAAAGGAAAAGCCAAAAAGCTTCCAGGCGCGACCAGGCGGATTCCCGGGTCCACAGTCGCCCACCTCGAAGCCCCAACCACGCTTTGGCTTTGCAGTTTCCCGACGCACGGGGCACTTTCGGACCATGGCGCACGAATCGGAGAACCCACTGGATTGGCTCTGGGCCGAATACAGCCAGGTGTTCCGCGAGTTTGACGATCTGACCTTGGCTCGGTGGATGGCACAGACTCTGGGACAATTGGAAGGGCGCGCGTGGCGACTGTCACATCCCCTTCTTGCCTCCTATCGTCTGGGCGCAAACATTTCGCACGACCGTCAGATTTGGCTCAAACGCTTGGCCACCGCACCTTCGGCTTATACCGAGGCCCCTTGCTGCCGCGCCCCGCTACTGCCGTTGCTCACCAGGGACGTGGCGGAGTCGGGATTGGTGTGCCTGCACTGCAACGGAACTGCCGTACCCTTTGAAGAACTCCCGGCCGAGGCCCAAACCCTAATCCGGGGTTGGGCCGAGGAATACGCCCCGGTCCATGCTGTTGCCCACTGGGACGAGCGCCAGCAAAAGGCGGTAGCGGACTACGACCAGGCGTTCGAGAATGCAGCCGGCAAAGCCGAAACCCTGCTCTCCTTCGCCGGGAATCAACTCCTTCCTCACCTGCTGGACCTCTATCCCGCGGTGGTTTGGGAAGACCAGGATGAGTGCCTGGAGGTGCGGCCCGAGGACGTGAAGCTCTAACCGTTGTGGAATCTCGCAGAATGCACCGTCGCGAGCCTTGCGTTTTGGAGTAACCGGACCGACTTCACTCTTGAGACAGAATGATGTGGCCTTGAGCAGAAGCTTTGCGCATAGTAACTAGAAATAAGGCAATGGCAATGTTGCGTCAGGCAAGCTTGAAAAAGGCTCGCAGGCCCTTCCCAGAGGACAGTCTGCTTCGCCAAATCCACCAGTCTAATCTCTCCCGGCGCGCGGCAAATTCAAGGACAAGGTCCAAGCCTTCGACGCCACGGTTTGTCTGGAGCGCATTCTGTGTGCCGGAGAAGATCCGGGACCAAAACCCTTTCGATCTGCCGCTATCCGTACGGCTGGAACGGGCTTTAAAGCTTCGCAGCGTGCGCCGCCTGGGTGATTTGGATGGGGTCCCCTATACCAAGTTGGAGTCGCTCGGCAATTGCAGCAAGGGAACCATCACCGAGCTCGTCCGATTGATTGAACGCATGGCCTCGGGGGAGTTCAAATTCGCGCTGGAGGCCAGCCCGGTTTGGAGCCCGGTCGCACTAGTGCGCATGATCGATGCCCTCGTCGAAGATCTTCCGGCCCGCCACCAAGTGATGGTGACACTACGACTCGGTGGGATGATTGACGAACCCCTCACGCTGGAGGCTATTGGATCGAAGTTCGGTCTCACGCGCGAACGCGTTCGACAAGTCGTGGATTTGACCGTCGAGCGGTTGCGCAAAGCCGGCAGCCTCCGCCTCAAGAGCTACCTCGAACGGGTCGAATCGTTCTGCACCGAGAATGTTTGCCCATTGACACCGGATTTGCTGGCCCAGTGGCTGGGGTCGAAGAAGGCCGTCGGCCGCTACAATCTGGGGTTCTACGTTCGGTTGCTCGCTCACCTCTGTCCCTCCGTTAGCGTTTGGCCTTCTGGACAACAGGTCATGTTGCAAGGCACCGACTGCAGCCCGGCCATGGAACGAGCCATCGAAGAGGCATTAGCCTCGAAGCAAAATGCCGTGGCGTTGTCGGCCCTCCTGTCCGGCCTCCAAGCCAAACCGAGCTTTCGAAACCTCAAGGCCGGCCGGTTCCTCGACGAAATCTATCGCTCCCGGAGCTACCAGGTCAGTTTTCCTCGCCCCGACGCGCCAGTTCTGAGACCAGCCTGAGTGGCTGCCGCTCTACGCCTGCACCCCGATCTCGCGTTGGATCGCTGCGCCAAGTTTTTCGCTCCATTTCTCAATCTGCTCGGCATCCGGGCCTTCAATGAGCAGCCTTGCCTTAGGCTCAGTTCCTGAGTAGCGCAAAAAGACCCGGCCTCCCAGCGGCTTGATCTCGGCCTCTGCTTCCGCCACGAGGGCCAGAATCCCATCTAATTCCTCAAATGGGCGCTTTTCCCGCACTCGGATGTTCGTAAGCTTCTGAGGAAACCGCTGCCAGCAAAGAACCAATTGCGACAGCAACGAGTTCTTGGCCTTCATGATACGCAGGATTTGCAGTGCCGCCACCAACCCGTCTCCGGTCGTTCCGTAATCACAGAAGATGATATGACCGCTTTGTTCTCCGCCCACGGTGAATCCGCCACGGAGCATCTCATCGATCACGTTCCTGTCCCCGACATCGGTGCGAATCACCCGCCCGCCGGCCTGCTGGAGCGCAAGATCGAGCCCGGCGTTGCTCATCACCGTCGAAACCAAGGTTTTGTGAGCCAGTTTGTCTTCGGACAACAACTCCAAGCCCGTGATCGCCAAAATATCGTCGCCATCAACCAACCGCCCCTGCTCGTCGCATAGCAGCACTCGGTCGGCATCACCGTCGTGGGCGATTCCCAGTTGGGCTCGATGTTCGAGCACTCGCCGACAAAGCTCCGCTGGGTGCATCGAACCGCAGTTCCGATTAATGTTAGTGCCGTCTGGTTGGTTGCCATAAACCACCACATCGGCCCCCAACTCGCGTAGGACGCACGGTGTCGACTTGTAGCTCGCCCCGTTGGCGCAATCTACCACCACCCGGATCCCGTCCAGCGTCATCCCTTTGGGAAATGGCGCCTTGGCATACTCGATATAACGGCCCAAGGCGTCATCGATACGAATCGCTTTGCCAACCTCGCTGGCAACCGGACGGATGCTCTCAATCGCTCCGCTGAAAACCAATTCCTCAATCCGGCTCTCCACTGCGTCGTCCAGCTTATAGCCGTCGGCGCGAAAGAACTTGATCCCATTGTCATCGTAGGGGTTGTGGGAAGCCGTAATCACGATGCCAGCATCGGCACGCAGGCTCCGGGTCACGTAGGCCACTCCTGGAGTGGGCAGTGGCCCGATGAACAACACGTCCACGCCCATCGACAGGATACCAGACGACAGCGCGTTTTCGATCATGTACCCGGAGAGGCGAGTATCCTTGCCGATGACGATCTTATGCCTTCCTTTGCCCCGCGCGTGACTCTCGAGGGTCTTGAATACGTGCGCGGCTGCGCGCCCCAATTTGAGTGAGGTTTCGGCGGTGACGGGTTCAATATTGGCCGTGCCGCGCACACCATCGGTGCCGAAAATACGGCGGGGAGTCTTACTCATGGAATAATGTTTAAGGTTGCCTGACCCGCGCCCCTGGGTTGGCCAGCGGCGCGCTTTGCACCGAGACCTCGGGAGGATCGATCTCCACGACATTGATCCCGGGCGGGACATAAACCTGGATCTTCTTTCGTAGGACCTTGGCGTCGAGGATCTCCGTGAGGTTCACAAATACTTGCACGTCGCTCGCCCGGAGATTGCGCATGCTGCCAGTGTCGCCATTCACCGTTACCGCCACCGTGCTGGGCTCCACCCGGAAGCTGCGCTCGTCGCCCGCAGTCGTCATTACGGTGATTTCAAGTCTGGAGAAAGTTCGAAGGTCGCTCGGGCGCAGCTGGCGTTGCACCCCCGATTGGAGGGTAAACCAGACCAGCACCGCCAGGACGAGCGAAACCAGCTTCCAGGCGAAGTTATGCAGGAGGAGCTCGCGCACGGACATGCTAGTCGCTCTTGGCGCGCATCGGTTCGACAACCCGCGCCACCGGATGGCGGACGAACAGTGAGCGCAGCCAGTCCACGCTAGTGTGGGGCTTGGCGACTTTCACCAACACCGAGGTCAAAAACGCCCGGAGCGCCTCCAGACTCACCCCTCGCACCAGTTGGCCTTTGTAGGCATACGAAACCGCGCCGGTTTCTTCCGAAACCACCACCACCACCGCATCGGTGTCTTCGCTCATCCCGATTGCCGCCCGATGCCGCGTGCCCAGCGAGGTGTTTAGGTCCTGGCGCTGGGTCAAAGGGAAGATACAAGCCGCGTGCGTGATGCGGTCGCCCTTGATGATCACCCCGCCATCGTGGATTGCGTTGTTCGGAAAGAAAATCGTCTCCAGCATCTCCGGCGTGGCTTCGCAGTTCACCGGGATGCCTGACTCCACAACGCCCGATAGCTGGATCGACTGCTCGATGGCTATGAGCATGCCGATCCGCACATCCGCCAACCGCTCCACCGTCTTGATGATCACCTCAATGTTCTCCCGCTGCTCATGAGCGCTCATGAAGAAGGGTAGATTGCCCAACTCAGCCAGCATGCGTCGCAGTTCCGGTTGGAAAATGATCAACACCGCCACCGCGAAGAAGGTAAAGAAATTCTTGAGCAGCATGCTCAGGACCTGCAGATCGAGCGCGATGGTCACCAGCGTCAAAGCCAGCAGGAGCATGAGAAATCCTGTCACCACCGGCGCGGCCCGCGTTCCGCGCACGAACATGACAGCGTAATAGATTCCAACCGCCAGGATGGCGATCTCCACCACGGCGCGCCAACTCTGTTGGATCCAGTCCACGATCATCATGACGGCTGCGACATCAAAGCCTCGGTCATCCGCACGGCCTGCCAGGTAGCGGAAACGTCGTGCGCGCGAATGATCTGCACCCCCGCACGAACTGCCCAGCAAGCGCAAGCCAGCGAACCAGGCAAGCGAGCGTCCAATTCAGCACCGAGCAGTTTGCCAATGAATGACTTGCGCGAAACACCCAGCGCCAATGGGCGCCTGACACTTTTAAACCATTCCAGCTCACGGAGCAATTTCAAATTGTGGTCCAGGGCTTTCCCGAAACCAATCCCCACATCCAGCGCCACTTGTTCGGGCTCCACTCCAGCCGCATGGAGCGCTTTGAGTCGGTGCTGGAAAAAGTCCGAGACTTCGCCAACCACGTCCTGGTACTGGGGAGAGGCCTGCATGGTCGGCGGCGTACCGCGCATGTGCATGCATACGTACCCAGCCCCAGCCTCGGCCACCACTTCCCACATGTTGCCCCCCTCGCGGTTCGCCCCAATATCGTTCACCAGCGCGGCCCCGGCCGCTAGGGCCGCGCGAGCAACGCCCGGCTTCCGCGTGTCAATTGAGATTGGCACTCGCAAGTTGCCAGCCAGGCCCTCGATCACCGGCAGCACACGGCGCAGTTCCTCTTCCTCGCTCACCGGCACGCTGTTGGGCCGGGTGGATTCTCCGCCGATGTCCACCAGTTCCGCCCCCTCGCTCACCAACTCATGAGCGTGAGCCACCGCTCGCTTCGGGTCCAAGTAGAGCCCACCGTCCGAAAACGAATCCGGCGTGACGTTGACGATCCCCATGATCAGCACTGGCCGAGGGAATGTCAGTTCCCGACCCCTCAGCCGCCAGCGGATGACCTGGGATTCTATCGGTGGATTCATCCAATGCACCTCGGCAATAAAACTGCTCCCGGCGCCCGCCCCGCTTGACGGCGGGGCGCCCCCTCGCCGGTCAGACTCTCTTGATGAGCTCCATTGCGCCTTCCACCAGACGCCGGGCAATCCCGGCTACGACCGAGTCGGGCACGCCCATCCGCGGGTTTGAGCTTTGGCATAACATGTGGCACTGATCATTGACGTAATCGATCAAGACGAAATCGCCTGGGTCGGTCAACGCAATCTCGCTCGAGAAAAACCGCATCCGGGTCGCTGCGGCGATCCGAGTGACGATCTGACGCATGTCCGGCAACCGCCAAGGTGATTCTTCCTCCGCCAGCATGACCCGGTAGCGGTCAGTGAAGCAGTTCCACCAGCAGCACCAGATGGTCCCGAACACAAAGAACACACGAAAATACGCGGGCTCCTCTTTGATTACCACCGGCGCAATGCGGCGCTGAAGCAGGTAATGCCCATCGGGCCAGGCGGCGATCGACCTCAGCAGATCATGCTCTCCTGTTGCGTCCAGAATCACACCCCGCCTCCCATAGCCCAGCGCAGGCTTGATCACAAACGGCGACCCTAACAGCGCCCGCTGCTCCTCAGAGAGCTTGAGATGCTCCACCTCGCTCCTCCCTACGATCACCGTGGGCGGCAACGGCAAGCCAGCCTCGAGCAGCCGACCGTGGGCTTGGGCCTTGTCGAACGCTTGAAGGGCGACATCCGGGGGGTCAATCACCTGCGTCTTCCGTCGATGCGCTAGACTGACCAGCTGGTGGTAGATTTCCCTAGGCTCGTGATGCTCGCTGTGCATGTTGAGCAACACCCGCGCCCAGACTTCTTCCTGCTGATAAAGCTCGAAAAAACGACTAACCCAGGCCGGCTCGATCAGGAAGAAGTTCAGCCCGTGCTCAGCACAGTGCTGCTGGATGCGATGAATGAAGAAGTCATCCGCATCCAGCTTGTGGGTCATTACCAAATCATAAATCCGCGGCACCTAAGGACTATCTCGCCCCGGGGTGAAGAATGTCAACGCACTCCAACCAACACCGGCGGTAGTTTGTCAGAAACGGCCCTAATATCCCATTCCGGCCAGAAGCACCTGCGGACGCTGCACCAGTTCGATCTCGTAGCCCTCCGGCGCATCCAGGAAGGCAAAACCGCTACCATCGTCGCGCATGTGCGGGCCATCGGAGTACTTGAGACCCAGCTTCGCCAGATGCTCCCCAAACTTCTGGAGGCTCTCCACCTCGAAAGCCAAATGAGTGAGATCCGCCTGCACCTCCACGGGGCCGCTGGCGGGGAACGAACACAGCTCGATAAGCTCTTCGCTGCCAGGGGTTTTAAGAAAAACTAACTCCGAGCCTCGAGGCGATCGATGCCGCCGAAGGATGTGCAGGCCCAAAACCTCCTGATAGAACTTCACGCTTCTCTCCAGGTCGTTGAGACGATAACGAGTATGCAGCAGTTTGGTTACGTAGCTCATGTGCGTGCCTTAGCCCAGCCTCCAAACGATCCGGGCCTTGCTCAGATCATAAGGAGACATTTCCATCTTCACCCGATCGCCAGCCGTGATGCGAACAAACCGTTTGCGCATCTTCCCGGCGATGGTGGCCAAAACCTGGTGGCCATTATCCAGCTCAACCCGGAACATGGTGCCCGCCAGCACGGTGACAACGCGGCCTTCAACTTCAATTGGCTTTTCCATGGACAACCCTGGCAGGCATTAGCCCGCTCCCAATTGAGCGGAATTACCTCTAGGACGCTGGCCGCGCCGAGCGCGACCCGGGATGGAATCCAGACTCCACCCCACGATCGTCTCAGGCTGACTAGTAACGCTTGCGCGGTCCGCCCGAGTCCCGCGAACCGTAACCGCCACCCCCCCCCCCGCCGCCTGGACGGTCCCCCTTCGGACGGGCAACGTTGACGGCGATGTTTCGCCCGTCTAGCGCCGTCCCGTTGAGGGCTGCAATGGCCTTCTGGGCTTCTTCCGGCGTGCCCATGGTCACAAAGGCGAAACCCCGAGGCCGCCCGCTTACCCGATCAACCACCAGGTTCGCTTCGACGACGGTACCATGGGCCGCGAAAGCGTCGTGCAGGTCGTTTTCGGTCGTGTTGAATGAGAGGTTACCAACAAACAGTTTGTTGTCCATGCGACGGTCGCTGTCTCTCAGACTGAGTTCTATTACGTCCAATCCGTTCCCGACTACCGGGTTTCAAACCGCCCGTGAACCGAGTTCACCTGGAGATCCACCGTGTCTTGGACTCGAATGTTGCTCTGAGAAACGGGTCGAGGATGCCTGATTCCTACGGAATAGCAAGAGGCGTTATCCATCCTCGCGGCAGCCCCATCACGTCGGCGAGTTGACCCATCATAATCGAAACGCCCGTTTCCCAAAAGGAAACGGGCGTTCGCGAAAGGAAACTCGCAAGTGGTTTAGTCGTTATAATGGTGGCGGTGATCACCATGATCGTCCCCGTCATGGTCACCGTCGTGATCATGGTCGTGATCATGGTCATGGTCGTGGTCGTGATCGTGATCATGGTCCTTATCCTTGTCATGACCTCCCTGTGGCTTCTTGCCGTCATCTCCGTCATGGTCATTTTTTCCATCTCGGTCACCGTGCTCTCCCCTGGGCGACGCCTTGGCAATCGCCATCGCGATCTTCGTGTTGTATTTGGGAGCAGCCATCTTCGCGACCCGCTCAATGGATTCAGCCCGCAACGGATTCAGTTCCGTGGCCTTGCCCGCGGCTGCCGCAGCGGCTTCAGGAGCTGCATAGGCAATCGAGGCCACGATGGCAACTGCCAGCGGCGGGCGCTTGCCCACAATCGCTTCGACCGTCGCGACCGCCGCATCTTCCCGATCGGCAGGACTGGCTTGCGCCACCATCTCAGCCGCGCGCGCGGGCAACTCCGCAACGGGTGTGTTCTCCACGCCCTTCGTCACCCGCGCTTTCACATCTTCGGAGGCGCCTGCGACCGCCAACGAAGTCCCCAGCAGTGCAACCGCTACCACCGGTCCCAATTTCCAATAGTTTCGAATGTTACTCATCAGTCAACCTGTTAGTCGATCCACCGTGCTCAATAGCAATGGGTCAATGACTCGTCAAGTTATTTTCTCTATTGTTGTCCGTTTGTGACATATTAATAACTAGACTGAGTCAAAAGGCTGCAATTGAGACTTCTAATTAACAATTGCAGATCCGACATGGCGATCTTGGTAACCGGTGGCCACCTCGGCACATTACGGCCACTGGGAGATTAGTTCAGCCGCGAGGAATGATCTCACATCTGAGTCTGCCACGCCTTGTCACGTAGACTCGCGGAGCCAGGAGAGCTTTGCGATCGAGGCCCACAATCCCAAGGTGAGCTCCCAAGAGCGTATGAAGCCGGCAGACACCTTGGTTTGCATGGTTAGCAGCGGGATTCCCAGCAGCAGCACGAATACGTTGCCCAGCCAAATAATCGCCGCGGAGAATAAGTAGCCCTGGCTGGTGATGTCGGTTTGGCGTGTTCGCAGCACCTCACAGTTAAGGGTCACGTGAAAGGCATACGCAGCGCCGAGCAGGAGACAAAACGCAGCGGAGAAGTCCTCCCAACCCCAGATGGAGTTTCCGATCGCAAACCCCACCACCACTCCCACCGCATACAAAGGAAAGAAATACGGTGCTAACGTGACCAGAAAATTGGGACGGTTGGTCACCACGCTGCCGCCGCGCGAGGCGACCTTAAACCGCGTTACCTTCCCCCACAAGAGCCAGGTCCACAACGCGTGGGTCAGTTCGTGGCCAAAGACGTAAATCCTCATCGGCCTTGGGAGGAGCCAAAGAATCGAGAGCCAGCAACCGGCTCCAGCAAGGGTGGCGAACCAGAACCGGTCAGCCCGCCCGCTACCTCGGATCACCTCCACCAGCGCTTGGGTCGCTGCCAGACAGGTGGGGAGAAGCAGCAGGCCCAGGCCCAGTTTAAACCATTTGCGCACGGTGGCTACCCGTCAGAGGACCCTTCGTCAAAAGCAAAACGCCTGTTTCCCTCTGGAAACAGGCGTTTGTGAAAAACGGATCGGCCCTTGGATTACTGATTGTAGGTAGCGCGAGCGGGGTCGGCACCCTGCGAAACGTTACCACTCAGATCCGTCAGCGGCTGGCCCTGGTTAAACGTCTGGCCGTTGATGCCCTTGGTGTTGTCCTGGCTGATTGACCCTCCAGGAGGCGCAAACTGCGCCAGCTGGCCGGAGCGAATCGCTACCTGGGCGCTGGGCACTGCCGCAACCACCGCGTCGGCCACGCTCATCCCGACCGACGGAACGGCAAAAGTCACTGCTTCGGCCACTTCGGAGGCGGATTTGGGGGCTGCCTTGGCTACTGCCACGGCGATCTTGGTCGCGTATTTTGGTGCAGCGAGCGCTGCAACCCTGGCGATCGAGGCGGCCCGAACGGGATTGAGCTCAGTCGCCTTGCCTGCTGCGGCCGCTGCAACCTCAGGGGCTGCTTTGGCGATCGAGGCTACGACCGTAACAGCCAGAGGAGCGCGCTTGCCAACAATCGCCTGAACGGTGGCGACTGCCACGTCTTCACGATCGGCTGGACTGGCTTGCGTCACCATCTCAGCGGCCTTGGCGGCCAACTCTGATACCGGGACGTTCTCAACGCTCTTGTTCACTTGCGCGCGCGCGGCGTCGGTAATCACGGCATAAGCCGATGAACTTCCGATTAATGCGAGGGCAACCACAGGTCCGAACACCCAACGTAGGCTAATCTTTTTCATAATTCAATGTTCCATTTCGATCCTTAATCCGCAATAGGTTGTATCACAGGCACAAACACCCGTCAATACGTATTTTCGAATTTTTTTGGGCTCCTCGCGTCTGACCTTCCCAAAGGCCAGGGCTCTCTCCGCAAAGTCCCGTTTTCGGATTGTTCACGCGCCGACCTTACTCTTTTATTAGCCGCATGACAAGCACAGAGGCGTTGAAAGTTTTCCGGGACTCCGGAGCTCTTCTTGATGGGCATTTTCTGCTTCGCAGCGGTTTGCACAGCCGCCAGTACTTTCAGTGCGCCCTGGCATTGCAGCAGATGCCCCAGGTCGAGAAGTTCGGCCAGGCCCTCGCCGACGCCACTCGTCACTTGGGTGTGCGCACCGTCATCGCACCGGCGATGGGAGGACTGGTCATCGGGCAGGAGGTCGCCCGGCATTTGGGCGTTCGATTCATCTTCGCCGAAAAGGAAGAGGGCAAGCTCGCGCTTCGGCGCGGGTTCAAGATTTCACCAGGGGAACGCTTCCTGGTGGTTGAGGATGTGGTGACCAAGGGGGGGCGCGTGCAGGAAACCATGACGATTGTCCGTGCTCACAGCGGCGTGGTCGCGGGTGTCGCCATGGTGGTGGATCGCTCCAATGGCCAAGTGGACCTGGGCGTCCCAACTTTCAGCCTTATCTCCCTAAGCGTGGAGGCATTCCCCGCGGACCAGTTGCCACCCGATCTCGCCGCCTTGCCCGTCACCAAACCCGGCAGCACCTGAATCCTCGTTTCTGACAGCGCAACGCCGCAACTCAGGGGCCCACCCTGACCAACCGGGCGGATGCGCCCTTGTTTTCCGGGCCAAGCGTCAGAACCACCGACTCAGGCATCTCCGACTGCATCGCCCTGGCAATCGCCTCGGCGCCGGCAAGACAAAGACAGATGATTGCGGATCCCGATCCGCTCAGGAACCCTCCCAAGGCTCCCGCAGCCACCCCGGCCTGAACGACGGCCGGGAGCTGGGGAACGAGCCTTTTGCGATAGGGCTGGTGGAAAAGGTCATCGAACACTCCTTTCAGGTCTCGATAACGTCCTGTCGCCAGGGCTGCGGTGATCAGCCCGGTCCGATTCAGCGCATGCGCCGCCGCGCTCCTGGGGTAACTGGCGGGCATGATCCGACGGGCCGCCTCCGTCTTCACCGCGAAGCGTGGAACCAAAACGACGAGCTTCAGTTTAGGACTGACCGGGAACCGCAGGCAACGCACGGACCGCCCGACCCTGCCCGAGACCGTGAATCCGCCGAACAGGGCTGGCGACGCGTTATCCGGATGACCTTCCAAATCGGTAGCGAGTTCCAACAGGTCCTGCCGGCTCAGTCCGGCTGCGGTGAGCAAGTTCAGGCAGACCAGCACTCCGACCCGGACAGCTGCACTCGCCCCCAAACCACGGGCTACCGGCACGTTGCCACTCAGTCGCACCGCTGCGCCGCTGGCGTTCTTTCCCGTTCTTGCGCAAAACGCACCAACCGCCTCTTTGATCATCGCTTTGGCCGCCAGCAGGTCTGCTTCAGCCGCCTCGGAATGCACTTGCACACCTCTTTCGCCCCGCAGGGTGAGCCGCATAAGCGTATGGAGGCCCACCGCAAGACCCAGGGTGTCAAAGCCCGACCCCAAATTCGAAGTCGACGCCGGCACCCTCGCCAATGCGGTCTGGTGCCCGGTGGGGGGGTGTCGAGTCGTCTTGGACATGCGCTGGTACAGGCAAGCCGCGCTCTCATCGGATTTCAAGCATTATTGATTATGGCGCGCGTAGACGAAGCCAGGGCGCACCTCCCACCGTCACTCACCCTGGCCGAGGCGCGAGGTTCACTGTGTCCTATCCCACACTCCAATCTCTGATACTCGACACACGCTTGAAATCTTGGAACCATCCGCGCGTGCAGCAATCGATTGTGGCCTTGGACATGGAAGGGGTGCTTACCCCAGAGATATGGATCGCGGTCGCCGAGAAGACCGGCATCCCCGAGCTTCGCTTGACCACGCGCGACATACCGGACTACGACGTTCTCATGCGTGGACGCCTGAAGATCCTCGCGGAAAAAGGGCTCCGGCTCTCGGACATCCAACAGGTCATTGGGACCCTGCGTCCGCTCCCCGGTGCCCTTGAGTTCCTGAGGCAATTGCGGGAGTTCACCCAAGTCCTCATCCTCTCCGACACCTTTGAGCAGTTCGCCCAGCCCCTAATGCGCCAACTGGAGTGGCCCACCCTGCTCTGCCACCGGCTCGTGGTCGAGGGAGACCGGATCGTGGATTATCAACTCCGGATTAAAGAGCAGAAGCAGAAGGCGGCCGCGGCCCTCAAATTGCTCAACTACAATGTGATTGCCGCCGGCGACTCGTTTAACGACACAGCCATGCTGGCCGAGGCCCAGGTGGGCATTCTTTTCCGTGCGCCCCAAGCCATCCAGCAGCAATTCCCTCAATTCAAGGCGGTCGAAGAATACCGGGACCTCTTCGAGCTCATCCGGGTGGCACATTCCGCTTGATGGCGGGCCCTTGGGCCCCGCGAGGTTCTGGCCAACGTCCGGGCTGGGCGCCTCAACGCCCTCCTCCCCGCTCAAGCTGTCAGGTCTTCGTTTCCTTAGTTAACCTGTGTGGAAACCGGTTCCCGTTTTGGGATCGGTCCTATTCCTCGGCCTTCGAATCACGCCCCATGAGATCGCGCACGGCATCGGCCGCGGGCTTGTCCAGGTGCAGCATGGCGTACACCTCATCGATGATCGGCACGGAGACCTCGTGCTTGCGGGCCAGTTGCCACGCCGCGCGAGCGGTCGGATAACCTTCGGCCACGGTCACCGAACGAGCGAGTACTTCTGAGGGTTTTTCGCCCCTCCCAACCTTCTCACCCAGGGCCCGGTTGCGGCTCAGTTTGGAGAAGCAGGTCACCACCAGGTCGCCCAAACCGCCCAAGCCAGCGAACGTCTCCGCTTGGGCGCCGCAAGCCACTCCCAGCCGCCGGATTTCCACGATCGCCCGAGTGATGAGCGCTGCCTTGGAATTGTCACCGAAGCCCAGGCCATCGCAAATGCCGGCCGCCACGGCAATTACGTTCTTGAGGGCGCCCCCGAGCTCAACCCCTAAAATGTCTGCGCTGGTGTAGATACGGAAGCTGGGGCTATGAAACAGCTTCTGCATCGCCTGGCTCACCTCCGCCTGTTCGCTGGCAACCACGGCTGCGGTGGGCACGTTGCGCGCCACCTCCATCGCCAAAGTGGGTCCGGATAAGGCGGCGATGCGGGCGTGGGGCGCGGTGGCCTGGAGAACGCCGCTCATCGTCAGGCCAGTATCATATTCGATGCCTTTAGTGACCGTGACAATTGTCCCCGTGAAACCGCTCAGGACCCGGGTCGTTTCGCGCATCACTCTCGAGGGGACTGCTACCACCACGCAATCGCTCCCTTGCCACGCCAGGTTCACGTCGGGCTCAACCTGCAGATTCTTCGGCAGGTCGATTCCTGGCAGGTATTTGTCATTGCGCCCGCTCTGAGGCAACTGCAAGAGATTGGGCGTGTCATGGTCCCAGAGGGTCAACTCGTGCGCACTGGCATGCAGGTGCCGCGCTAAAGCCGTTCCCCATGCGCCCGCACCCAAAATGGTAATCTTCATACCTTTGACTTCTCGGCCGAATTTGATTTGGCGGCGCGGAAACGAGGTTCTGTGCCGTCTAAAAGCCTCTTAATGTTGGCTTTGTGTTTGAAGATGGCCAGCGCACCAAGTACCGCCACCAGGATAATGAGCGCCCGGCTCCCGCCGGTCAACCATACGACGAAGGGCAGTGATATAGCCGCCATGATCGAGGCGATTGACACGTACCTAGTGATCACCAAGGTGATCGCCCAAACCGAAACCGCCAACCCGCACCCCGCAGGAATGAGGGCAAGCAGAACCCCGCCTGTGGTGGCGATGCCCTTGCCCCCCTTGAAGTTCAGCCAGCAGGTATAATTGTGTCCCAAGATCACCCCGATTGCGGCAACCAACTCCAAGCACTCCTTGCAGCTTCCGGCGCCGAAGCTGGTCTGCCGGATCACGTATGGGATCAACCAGCAGGCCAGGGCGCCTTTGAGAGAATCCACGATTAACACCGCAATCCCGGCAGGCTTGCCGAGAACCCGCAGGACATTGGTCGCCCCAATGTTCCCGCTGCCCGTCTGACGTATATCGACGCCCCGGGCGCGCCCTACGAGATAACCAGTAGGCACGGACCCAAGGAGATACGCCAACAACGCAGCTATTGCGTAGGTCAGATATTCCACGCGCAGAACTCTAGGTAATGGCTTCGTGAAATCCAAGCTTGAGTCGTCTCTGCCGCCTGCGAATCTCTCGACATGCGCAATCAAGCTGTCCCCGTGCGAAATCGGGCCCGGAAACGGGCCGCCGCCTGGGTGGGAACGTTTCTGATGGTCGGATCGATCGCCCTCGGTGGGGCGCTCGTCGGTTGCGCCACCAACCCGGGCAAAACAGCCCCCACAGCCTCGGCAAAACCGGAGATCTACGACTCGGCGGCTCAAGGCGACACCCTCCTGGCCAGCGCGCTGGCTCGGGCGGCTAAAGCGCACAAGCGGGTGTTGTTGGACCTGGGAGCCAACTGGTGCAGTGACAGCCAGGCGATGTACCGGCTCTTGCGGGAGGACCGCGCCATCTCCCGCGAGCTCGATCAACACTACGTTCTGCTGCTCGTGGATGCGAACACGCGGGTCACTCCACCGCGGAACGCGGCCCTGCTCGAGCGGCTTGGCTCGCCCTTGGTCCGCGGGATCCCGGTGCTCCTCGTTCTGTCAGCCGATGGAACGGTGCTTAACGCTGATGCCGCGGAACGCCTCGCCGATAGCGACCACCAGTTTCCAGCCAAAGTCCTCGATTACCTGCGAAAATGGAGTGGTGATGCGCGTTGAGGTGAATGCCGCTTCATGCTCTCGACAGCTCCGCCAATCTGCTCTCTCGGTGAAGATTAGGGTTTGGCCGTTCCCCAACCCTTGTTAGCTTTACGGCATGTCGTCGAAGGTCAAGGTTGGCGTGCTCGGCACAGGTTCACTGGGCAAGGAGCACGTCCGAATTTACGCGGAGCTGGCGAACGCAGGCCTGGTTGAGCTGGCCGGCGTTCACGACACCGCGATGGATACTGCGCGACGAGTCGCGGGCCGTTACGGCGCGCGCGTGTTCTCCTCCGTGGCTGAGGCCGGGGAGGCATGCGACGCCTTGAGCATCGTCACTCCGACTCGAACGCATTTCGACCTGGCCAAGCCGCTGCTGGAACAGGGCAAGCACTTGCTGCTGGAGAAGCCGATGACCAGCACAGCGGCGCAGGCGGCCCAACTGGTCAGCCTTGCGCGCCAGCATGGCTGCCTCCTCCAAGTCGGGCACGTGGAGCGGTTCAACCCGATCTTTCGTTACTTACAAGGCATCGCCGCCGAGCCCAGGTTCATCGAAGCCCATCGGCTGTCACCCTACCCGGCGCGCAGCACGGACATCGGCGTGGTTTTAGATCTGATGATCCATGACCTCGATGTCGTCCTGGCTTTTGTGCAATCGCCGGTTCAAGCGGTCGATGCCGTCGGCATTCCGGTGCTCAGCGCCAGCGAGGACATTGCCAACGCCAGGTTGCGCTTTGCCAATGGCTGCGTGGCCAACCTGACGGCCAGCCGCGTCAGCGCCGAGCGGGTGCGCAAAATCCGCGTGTTCAGCGGGGGCACCTCGCCCAGTTACGTCTCCCTGGATTACCGCGCCCAGGAAGGGTTCCTGTATCGCATCGCGCGCGACGACGAACCGGAGTCCTCCCTCTTCAAGAAACTCCTCGGATCGAAGGACGCAACCATCATCAGTCAGTTCGGGGGCAAGCGGATCGTGCGGGAACCGGTGCCCATCGCCAAGGAGGAGCCGCTGCAATTGGAACTGCTCAGCTTCATCGAATGCGTGCAGGCGCATTGCTCACCGGTGGTTACCGGTGAGGCGGCCAAACGCGCGCTGGACCTCGCCTTCGAGATCACACGACAGATTCAAGAAGCCCCCGCCAATCGATGAACCAGCTCTCGGTTATGTTCATCGCCGGCGAGCCCAGCGGCGATGCGTTGGCGGCGGAGTTGGTCAGGGCCCTGCGCGCGAGCCCGAGGGTTAAGGCCATGTCCTATGCGCCAGTGTTCTTTGGCGCCGGCGGGCCGCAGATGGCGCAGGCAGGGGTCCAGATCGATACCGACATGATGCCCCACGCAGTGGTCGGGTTGCTCGAAGTGGCCTCGAAACTGGTTCGCTTTAAGCGCATCTTCGATCGGCTCCTCGACCTCGCCTTCGCCCGGCAGCCTGATGTGATCGTGCTGGTCGATTTCTCGGACTTCAACCATCGCTTCGCGCATGCGGTGCGGCGGCGCCTGAATCACGGCGCGCCTTTGTTCAGCAACTGGCGCCCGCGGATCGTGAAGTACGTATCTCCGCAGGTTTGGGCCTCGCGGCCGGGACGCGCCTACACCATGGCTCGAGATCTGGATCTTCTGCTATGTCTCTATGCGTTCGAGCCGGGATGGTACGCCCAGCGCGTCCCGTCGCTGCGGGTGGAATTCGTGGGGCATCCCTTGGTCGAGCGCTTTGCCCTCCCCTCCAACGGCGCGCCCGCCGGGCCGCAGGGCATTTCCGTATCCTCCACTCCGACTAACACTCCGCTGGTCCTTCTCCTTCCGGGAAGCCGAGTGCGCGAAGTGCGCGCGCACCTGCCGGTGATGATCGCGGCCGCCCGCCGCCTGGGCGCACAAGCATCAGGGTCGGATGGAGCGGAGCCGGCCTTGAGACCACGATGGCGAGTGGTCTTGCCTAACGAATCGCTGAGTCGGCTCGCCCACGGCCTGGTAGGGACCAGCCCTGGAATCGACATGTCGATTCAAATCGGTGGCCTCGAATCGTCCCTGGCTGAGGCGCGCCTGGCGATTGCCGCCTCGGGCACGGTTACCATCGAATGCGCCTGGCTGCGGGTGCCCGCGGTGGTTATCTACAAGACCTCGTGGTTCACCTACCTGATCGCGAGGCAAATCGCCAATGTGGACTATGTGGCCATGCCCAACTTGCTGGCCGGTGGCCCCGTCTACCCTGAACTGCTCCAAGGCGCGGCTACGCCCGAGAACATCGCTGACTCAGCCCTTTCGTTACTGACGGACGAGCGGCGCCGCGAGGACGTGCGCGTGCAGCTTGATCGAGTGCTCAAGGCCCTGGGCGAGCCCGGGGCCAGCAATCGAGCCGCCCAGGCCATTCTGTCTTTGGTTTGATCCGTGTCCGAAGTCTCCGGCGCTGCTCTTAGAGTCGCAGCAGCGCCGCCAAACCGAATGTCCGGCTTCGATCAACCCGGCGCGGGCAGCACCCTGTCGTTTTACGCGAGTTTTCGTGGTGAAGCGGCATAAATGCCGCGCTCCATCGAGGCAAGCGGCACGAATGCCGAGCTCCATGGAGATGTCCAAACGGTGCTTTTACGGGGATTATTAGTAGTCCCAATTGTCACGTCGCCTATTGGGGGACAAAAGAGCGATCGTGAGGGGACTGCGCCACATCCGCTCGGGCATCGGGACGGGGCGCGCGGCCCGGATGGCGAGGGCCAAGGGGGTCGCGCGCTGTCAGTGGCCTTGGTCGAGAGAACTTCTCTTTGCCTGACGGGTGGTGTTCTTGGTGCCCTCGGTGGGTTGGCGCGCAGCCCCAGTGAGCGGGGCGCGCCGAACGCGGGGGGGACGGGTCGACTGCCGCAGCGGAGTGACCGGGCAGGACGCTCATTGGTCTGTGCGAGGGACGTGGTTTTCATAGTCGTAGGCAATGTCACGTTGCTGCCCCCGGGGACGGGGGGCGCTCCAAATGCGGGACACGGCCGTCATCGGCCTTGGCGGCGAGGGCTTCCCGCCTTCGCCGGGGGGCTTCCGCCTTCGCGCATACGCTTCGGCGCGACAGGTCGGCGCGACAGGTCGGCGGGGCAACTCGTCCCACCTGGGTGGGGGAGCGTTTGGAGAGGATAATTCAGGTTTTGGAGAGGGTAATTCAACATTTGGAGAAGATAATTCAGGATTTGGAGAAGGTAATTCAGGATTTGATGCGCACCGATGGATGGAAAAGGATGAAGGTAAAAGGCTGAAGGGTGCAGTGAGTGGTCGGAGCATTTGGACTTTGGTTGTGGTTACCCGATAACAGCCCGCTGGAGATCCGATATTCGCGGATGTTAGGGGGAATCCTGGTGGCGGGGTGCGAGTGGCGAGTTTTTCCTGAGTTGGGACCAAAAGTGCCAAGAAGGCCGGGGAGAGAGCGTCGAGGGGGCGGGACTTTGCCGCGGAGGCAAGGTTCATGCCGACCGCGCTGCGAAGCGCGGCTTGAGCAGATTCGCTCTTCATGGTGCTCAAGGTAGCGCGGTTGCAGATATGTGTCAACATCAACTATGATTTAGTTATAGTCTGGGCGGCGAGTCCGCCGCAGGGAAGGACGGAGATTAGGAGCAGGATTACGATTACGATTAGGGTTGCGAGCAAGAGGAGGGAAGCACGTTCAGAGCATAGAAAAGCAAGCAGCGCAGCAGGTGAGCAGGGCGGGGGCAGAATCGTTTTGATCCTGGGCGGACGAGTCACGGTCGGTCCCAACGCAGAGACGCAAAGCCGCCAAGCGGCAAGAGAAGATGCGGAAAAGCCAAGGGTTTGGGGGCCAGATCGGTCGTCCAGCCAGGACTTGATGCCGGATGGGGGGTTGGACCTTCGGCCGAGAGGGCCGTGATATTGGCACGGGACCCTTCAGCCGCGGCGCAGGAAGCCGGGAGATCGAGGCGATGGAGAATGTTCAACAGGTTGGGATGGTTTGTAGCTGAAGCGGCGTAAATGCCGCGCACCCGTGCGCGACGCGACCTTGACGTCGCGTGACCGGGATGAAACCAATGGGTCCGGTGGTTCTCGACATCGTTGGCGAGGCCGCGCCGAGGCGGCGTAAACGCCGCGCGCCGAGGCTGGCTGGGGCGATCACGTCGGGGCGAGGTGAGGGTTTACGCTACGGTACCAGGACGGCTCGATAGAATCTTACAGAGCCCCGATCGCCGTCGGGGACCGTCCAGGGTTGAGGTGATGTCGTGATCGGCACAACGGCTCTCGGTTGCCAGTTACCGCTACCGAGGATGTCCTGCGATTCGATCCGCCAAACACTGCCCAGTTCTCCGTCGATCAGGAGCTGGTTGGGGACCAGCGGATCCCATTGGAGGCGGCAACCGTCAGCGCGCCCGCTTCGTTGCGGATCGTGCATCAACATGGGCCAACCGCCCAGGTCGGGGCCCGAAGATGCCTGAATGCATAAGAGGTTGGTGGAGGCGCAAACCAGGAGACGCGCGTGTGGGTCCAGTATCGGACTCGTCGGGCCGCGGGCGTGTTGGATATTCCATAGCGCTTGCCCGTCCTTGTCGAATGCGGTTATCTCGGTGGATTGGGCTTGATAGAGATTCCCGTCGGCGCCCACCGTTGGTGGACTGGTTGGGTTGGAAGTCAGGTTTGCGTACCAGTTGGTGCCCGTCCCAGGTTTGAGGGCATTGAGGCGAGGAGGTATGCCAGTTGAGGCTAAGTACACGGTCCCGTCCGAGGCGATCGTGGGACCTTTGGCGATGCTGGCAGGGGCGGGATCCTGGACGATTAGATCGCCCGCAGCGCTATAAGCAAGAAGACCTCCGCCGTCCGCCGAGGTCCAGCAATAGAAGAGGCCGTCAGGACCGATCGCGGTAAACGGCGCCCACGGTCCCTCGGCACTGACTGTCCAATGGACAGCGCTGTCGGCTCCAAATGCCATCAAAGCTTGGGCCACATTCGCTCCGGAAGCGGCGCTGGAACAAATATACGCGTTCGCATCGGCGCCGATCGCAATCGCGGCGTTGTTGGGTGTGGGCAATCGACTTGTCCACAACGTAGTCCCGGCCGGATCCAGAGCGGCGACGCCTCCCGAGACGGGTTCGATGAAGACTTCGCCGTCACGCTGAACGGCGAACTGGGAGACGGCATTGGTTGAGACGACATGAACCAAGCCTTGGGGATTGATAGCGAAAGTGGCGCCAGGATGGCCGCTGGCATTCAACGTACTGACATAGATGGTCCCGTCCGGCGCGACGGCGGGAGTGCCGGCTGGTCTTGCTTCGATCGGGACGTACCAACGGAGCGAACCGTCGGCATTCACGGCGTAGAGCATGCCGTCGGAGGAGGCGACATAGGCCGCTCCATCGAAACCGCAAGCTGGGAGTGACAAGGCCGGGGTACCCAGGGGCGAATCACCGGCGCCGAAGGCCCATTGAAGCATTCCGGCGACAGCCGTGTCGCCCAAGACGGTGAGTCGCGCCGGAGGACTCGGCGTCACACCTAGGGCGTTGCTCACCACGATGTAGTACTCTCCCGCGTCCGTGGGCTGTGCTTCGAATACGGTAAGTTGAGGGCTCTTGGTGCCCTTAATACGACTGCTGTCGGCCAAAGCGACGCCGTCATGACGCCACTGGTAGGTGAGCGGCCCTTGGCCGGTTGCGGTGGTATCGAAGCAAGCTGCGCCGCCAGCCATCGTCACGGCCGGCTGAGGAGGGCTTAAGAGCGGCGCGCCAGAGGAATGGGCTATCCCGCTTACGGCCATGATCCCGATGGTTGTGCCGCGAGTGAAGCCAACAGGACTGGAGACGCGGGTTACGCTTAAGGAGGCTAAGCGCCGGCCACTGAGCCCGAGCGCGTCCAAGTCCAGGTCGGTCTCAAACAGCCCGAATCCCCACCAGTTGCCGTCATAGGAATTGGTCGCGGCATCTGGCCTAACTCGGCCGAACCCTCCAGCAGCCAGAAGCGGGTAAGGCTGGAGCCAGTCCGGGGCGGCGAAGGCAATGGGCGGACTTGTCGAGCCGTCGTCGAAACCGAGCACCACTGTTCCAAATGCGGGGCCGTAACCGGAGGCGGCCAGGAACGAGAGTCGGGAGAAGGACGCCGGATTGACAAGCGTGAGCGTTCCGTTGGTTGGGCTGCCTCCGAGAGTAAGCAGCAAGCAGTTGTTCGTTCCGTACGGCTCAAAGCGAAAGATGGTATTGGGGTTCAAATAGCTGGTGAGCCACCTGGATTGCGGCAGGCCATCCCAGTGTCCGTTCCATCCGGCCTCAAACCACGCCGCGTAACTCGTATCAAAGTAGGTTCTTCGTGCCCCCGAGCCATCAGCGCCCACCACGACATTCACGTTCCATCCTTTGAGGTCGAGGGGGACGGACGTGGCGTTCGAATTCACGACCTCCACCCGGACCAATTGGCTGGTCATTTTTTGGAGAGGACTGTGTATTCTCACCTGGTAGCTGCCGGCGTCGCTAGCCCGTACCAGGGGGAACGGCAACGAATTGTCGACACCGGTGGCGATCAGGCTCTTATTTTTGAACCACTGGAAGCTTAGATTCTCGGGGTGATCCACCCCAACCACCAGCGAGTCGTTTGATCCCAGACTGAAGGTGCGCGATTGAAGGTCATTTGTGATGGCGAACGGGAGGAAGGCAACGACGTTCTCGACGAGCGACGTTACGGTCGTCCCGGCGTCATCGGTGGCTGTGGCTGAAAACGCGTGTGACCCAGGTGCGAGATTCGTCCAAACCGCGGTCGCACCTGTCCAATTTGGAGTGGGAGGATCGTTGGTCAGAGTTAAAAACGGCTGGTCGGACTTTAGGAAGCTGATCTTGGTGATCAAGCCCACACCATCCGTGGCGTTTGCTGTCAGAATAAGATCGGTCCCGGCGAAGACACTGATGGTGCCAGCGGCACCCAAGGAGATCGAGGGAGTCGAATTGATGCGAAACGACACGGGCCCGTTCGTCACAGTCACGCCGCTAGCGTCCGTGACAAGGGCCAGGAAAGGCTGCGCCGTTAGCCAAGGGGGTGATGATATTAGCAAGACCAGGCTTGCGATTAACCCCTGCCAAAACGAACGCTTCATTCGGGATCTCCTATTTGCTTTTTGCCCGCGACCTGCGCAGGCCTTTTTAGTGATTTTCCATTCTCTCCCGGCTCCATAGGTTTGCAAGAATCTTTTGCTGGCCTTTTGTTGACTCCAGACCGGCCTATTGGGACCGATTGGCAAGCGAAGAGAAAAGGCGAATGTGCTTTCGCTCCCATCTCCGGGGGTGTTCGAGGCGCACGGCCTCGATCAGCCAAATTCGGCTTGCACATTCAGATGGTTAAGACCAACAATTCGCCCATCTCATGGGACTGTGCCCAAATAACTGGGTTCGTCCCTGGCGTTAACAACTTAAGCTTTAACATGAAAAAAATCCTCATCTCGACCGCAGGCGCCCTCGCTTTGATTCTGTCCGTCCAAGCCGCCGATGTCACCATCAGCAAGGTTCATCTCTGCTGCAAGAGCTGCGTGACCGGCGCCGAGGATGCAATCTCGAAGGTCCCTGGGGTAACCGCGGCAGTGGACAAAGACGCTGGCACGGTGACCTTGACTGGCGCCGACGCGGCTACTCTTCAGAAGGGAGCCGACGCCCTAGTTAAGGCCGGTTATTTTGGGACCAGCAGCAATCCAAGTGTCAAGATCAAGAGCCACACGGGGGCTAAGGGTGCCAAAGTGGAGACCTTGAAAGTAGAAGGAGTACACCTTTGCTGCGGCAAATGTGTCACCGCGGCCGATACCGCGTTGAAGTCGGTAGACGGAGTCAAGAGCCACACGGCCGTTAAGGGCGCGAAGTCATTCGAGGTGACCGGAGAGTTCAACGACAAGGACGTGTTCACCGCCCTTCAGAAGTCGGGTCTTACCGGCGAGGTCGCTAAGTAGGCGGTCCTGTCCGATTTGTCGGCTGCATCGGATGAGTCCCAGACTGCGGGGCCGAAGAGCCGAGCGCTTACAGGGGCCTCCGCGACGAGGTGGGGGAACGAGGGGGCTGGGGTGATGGGAAATGGTCAACACGCTGGGATGGCGCAGAGCTGAAGCGTCGTGAGCGCCGCGCGCCCGGAGCGAAACGCGACCTGAAGGTCGCTTCGAGCAGACCGAGTCCAGGCGTCATGAGATTTGCTCTTGTCTCAGCGCAAGCATGGCTGAGGCGGCGTAAACGCCGCGCACCCGAGTGCGGCGCCCTGAGGAGACAGCGGCGGTTCGAAAGCGACAGCGTCATATCGGCGGTCGTGGAGGAAAACGGTGTGCACCGGCTGTTGCCGCGGGCTTTCCCCTCACCTGTGGTTCTTAACATCGTTGGCGGAGCTACGCTGAGGTGGCGTTAACGCCGCGCAGGGGCGCAGCCCTAAGAGCCGCAGCAACGTTGAAACCTCAAGACATCTCATGGCACTCCGCCGCGCATCCTGACCATTCAAGCCGCTGCGAGTCACAGACTCGCGCCCCGGCTGTAGCGGGGTAAACGCCGCGCGCCGAGGACGGCTCGGTGACGCCGCATCGCAGGAGCATGCACGGGACAGGGCCGTGGTTGGTGCGCTCCTGGTTGACTGAGGCCGAAACGGAGGTAATGTCTACGCAAGCGCGAAGGGGCGCAACCAGTCCGCGGAAAGGGCCGTGCCCACCCTCGACTTGAGAAACGAAAGAACGAACATTCTTTCAGCCTGATTCGGGCGGACTCCAGGCACACCCGTGAAAGGAAGTTCGTATGGATGCAAAGCAGTTACCCGCGCGGCCGAACGTCGAGCAGTTCCGAAAACAGGCGAAAGAGCTCCTTAAACGTCGGAAAAACAACGACGTAATCGAACGGATCAAGAGGTTCCACCCGCGCTTCAAAGAGCTCACGGAGGCGCAAATCGAAACCTTTTCGCTGGCGGACGCCCAGTGGGTCATCGCACGCGAGCATGCGTTCGAGAGTTGGCCCAAGTTCATTAACCACATCGAGGAAGTCGTTCGAGCCAATTCTCCGGTCTCTCAATTCGAACTGGCGGCTGACGCGGTCGTGACGGGGGACTTGGCCGCGCTGAACCGATTGCTCGAAGAGAATCCGGAACTGGTTCGGGCCCGTTCGACACGGGCGCACGGCGCACCACTCATTCATTACGTAGCGGCTAACGGGGTTGAGGATTTTCGCCAGAAAACGCCAAAAAACATTGTTGAAGTAACGCGAATGCTACTTCGCGCTGGGGCTGAAGTGGACGCAACCACCCAGGCGTATGGGAGCGCGAGCACGGCCCTGGGGCTGGCGGCCACGAGTTATCACCCCGCTGCCGCGGGAGTTCAGTTGGAGCTTTTGGGCGCCTTGCTGGAGGCGGGCGCGTCCATCAACGGCGCCCCTGGAGGATGGAATCCGGTGGTGGCGGCGCTGCACAACGGGCGCGGTGACGCGGCAGTTTTCCTGGCGGAGCGGGGCGCTAACTTGGACCTGGAGGCTGCGGCGGGCACAGGGCGTGTGGATGTTTTGCCGCAGTTTATCAAAGAAGATGGTTCGGTACAGGACAGCGCCACGAGGAAGCAACTGGAATATGGATTTGTCTGGGCGTGCGAGTATGGGCGAACGAGCACGGTTCAATTCCTGTTGGAGCGAGGAGTGAGGGCGGACATCAGCCCTACGCATGGGGAGACGGGATTGCATTGGGCCGCCTTTGCCGGCGAGGCGGAGGTGGTGGAACTGCTGCTTGCGGCGAGGGCCCCGGTAAACGCGACTGAGCAATCCCACGGAGGCACGCCGCTGGGGTGGGCCGTTTATGGTTGGATCAACCCGGCGCCAGAGTTCCGGACGGCACGCCATCACGAGGTGGTCGAGCTCTTGGTTCGCGCCGGCGCTGTCGTAAATCGGGAGTGGATCGAAAGTTCGAGCCGCGGCTCGTCACTCCTTGCGAAGTTGAGGAGTGACCCCCGGATGATGACGGCACTGGGTATGGGGAAGTAAGCTCCTCGGAGTTCGCGCTCCTTCCTTTCCACCATCAGGGGTTCCCGATATTAGACAATCGACCATGAAGGGCGCAGAGTTCACGAAGTGGAGCGCTGGTGGCGGGAGTAATTTCAGCCGTCCCTGGGGACTTGAGGTCGGATGGACGGTGGTGCCAACCGCGAAGGGTTGGTTTATTGTCACACGGGCCCCCGGGACTAGACAGCGGGAAAGAGGGGGGGCTGGGGGCGATGGGAGATGTTCAACACTCTGGGAGGGTGTATTGCTGAGGGGGCGTAAACGCCGCGCACCGGGCGCGACCGGGCTCCGGGCGCAATCCTCATTTGCGTTGTGAGGTCGGCGGTTAGTCCAACAGCTCGATTGGATCGCCCTTTGCGAGCATTCCTTCGATCAAAACGGCGCAGTAGACACCGGCAAAGGCAGCGTGTGCTTGGGCGAGTTTGCGTAAAACATCGGGGTTGAGTTCGCCGGTGTCAGGATCGAGTGATACCATCTTACAACGCGGGTCACGTTCCAGGACCATCACCACTGCGCTCGAGCCGATGCGCAATCGGCGACCGACCCATTCGTCCTCGGCAAAGCCGCGGTCGGAGGCGAGGTTAAGATAGAGGTTTGCCCGAAAGCGCCGTTTATCAATCCCGATGCCCAACTCCGTCTCGAGTTGCCGGACAGTTTGCAGGCTAATCAACGAAACGGGGCGGCAGTCGGTCAACGCGCGGTCGGAACGCACCAGCGTAAGGCGATTCTCACCCGCCAAGCCTTGAACGAGCATTTCGACCAGCGCCGGATCATCCACAGACACAACCACGCCCGACGGTGTCAGGACGTCCAAAACCAAGTCGCTGGGTTCGGCGTTCGCCGGATTGACGCCGGGAGGGATGCCCATCGCTTCCGTCAAATTCGGCGGTTTCGCGGTCTTTTCTGCGTAACGAAAATGTGGTCGATAGCGCAGCATTTGGGGCTGTCCCGTCGCGCCCAGATAGGGAAATCCTTTGCGCGCGGAGGAATTCTTGAAGGCGAAGCAGCGGTCGCCGTAAAACCCGGAGAATCCCATAAACAGCTCGGGCACTGCCTCGCCGCTCATGCTCTTAACCGGGTAGCGCCACAAACTCTCGACAGTTCCAACGGTTGTCACAACAACGTCTCCTTTTATTCTCAGCGCAGCCTACGCGAAGTAACTGTGACGGTACGGATAGCGGTTTGTTGATTGGACGGCGAGAGCGCGCTGCCCAGGGACTTTTTCACCAATCTCAAAAGGGAAACGCCGGTGCGAGAATTCCATGAAGGCATGAAAAAGGCTCGCAGCCTTGCGGAGAAGAGTCAAACCCAGAGGCTGCGGGCTCTGCGACAGGCAGGCCTCCGCCCCGTAGGAACAGAAAGAGCCGCGAGGTAGGGACGGCTCACGAAAGCGCCGATGAGCGGTGGTGGCCACGAGGGTCCGATGGTTGAGAAAAAGGCGCGAGATCACCTTGAACATTGAACTGGAAGAGGGGCTTCGGAGGCGGAGGAACGAGCGTTGGGTCGAAGACCCAAAGGTGGAGGTTAGCGTTTGGTGCAGATCCAAAACCGTGGGCTCGATGACGGTGCTGCGGCCGGGGAGGGCCGCGCGCCGGGGGGGCGAGCTGGCATTTGGGGAGGTGCTTTGGGCCACGGGCGCGGCTAGCCCCGGCGGGCGAGGTTCCGGTCGGGTTGATCGATCGCAGCGGGGAAGGATTTGTGGGACGCTCGTACAGGGCTCGAAATGTTTCTGTTGCGGGGTTTACCCGGGCCTTCCTCCGCCGCCAAGGCTACGGACAGGCCGGCCTGGGCGGCTTACGGGCTGGGCTAAATAGGGGGAGATTAGGAGGAGGAGGGGGAGAGGATTGGCGAGGTTAGTTTGAGGGATTCAGCGAGGGCCGACGTATTAGGTTCAGCCGACGGGAATGATCCCAGGCGGCAAAAGAAAAAAACTGAATATGAAAAATCAATCTCTCCAAAACGTATTGACCGGAACCATCATCGCCGCGCTCGCCGCCCTGTTGACCTACTCGGTGTCAGCCGACCAGATTAAAGGGGCCCAAGCGCTCATGAACCGCACAAGCGTCTCGGCCGCCGCGCCTTCGGTCGCAGCCAAGACCCACGCTTGCGCCAAGTGCCAAGATACCACCAAGGCGGTGCGAACGGTCTCGAGCAAGGGTGCTTATCCGCAAACAACGCTGGTGACGGCACACGCCTGCCCGACGTGCGACACACGCATCAAGACCGAAGGGAGTGGAAAGGCCGCACACGACGTGGCAGTCCACACTTGTGCGAGCGGGGCGACCGCAAGCTGCTGCCAGTAACCACCCGATTCTCAATCTACGGCAGACGGATAAGGACCGTCTGCCGTTTTTCCACGCCCCAGGAGGTTCGAGTTCCTCCGTGGAACTGCAGCCCTAGTCGAGATCAGGGCGAGTTTCGACCCGATTAGATCCCTTTCAGAAACGAGACACCGTTTTCGCAGGGTTGACGATCAACCTTTGTTGCCGGACCGCTATGCTAGGATGTGGTCGAAATCCTTGTCGGTAAAAGCCTGCATGGTCTCCGTGCGGACATTTCCTTGTGCCGTAAGCGCACTGAGGCAGTGCAGAATCTTCTGCTCGGAGTCGGCGCTCAGGATCAGCACGCCATCAAAGGAGCCCAGCGTCCAGTATTGGCCTTCGATCTTGACCCCCGCTTTGGCGGCGATCTTGTCAAAGTTGTGCGCCCGAGCAGTGGAGTTCTTAAGCTGCTTGGCACCTTTTTCCGTAAACCGGAGGAGACTGATATACTTGGCCATAATTTGCTTTCTGTTCATTTGCCGAGTGGCTGAGTTGGTTGCGCCCGACCGACCACTCCAGCAACTGGTCGGGACCCGAGGGTTGCGGGCCAGTCCGGGATCGGGTGAGGGAGCATGTGACCAGGAACCCTTCGCCTGCGGTGCAGAGGCTGTCAAGGCCTCGTCGCTTTTGCCTCTAAATCCGGGTTATGCCAGCCGCGGAGCGGCAACCGAAGCAACTTAAGCGAACGAACGTAATGGAGGCTTAGCCACTGATGGGGCCGATAATGTAGATGGCCCGGATGAGAAGAAAGGGCGAAGGATCATTTCGAAGAGTGGCCTCCTCTCCTTCGCGGGGAGCGTTGACTTTTCGAGCGATCCTCACGCAGTCTGTTCATTCGATGAACCCATTCCGCGGACCACCGCTTTGCCGGCCGCTCCCCGGGAAAAGACCGCGCCCAATATGAGCACTTCCATGCATCGTCGAGATTTCCTCAAGGCCGGAAGCTTGGCCTCACTTGTGTCCGTCAGTTCGGACATGATGCTGATGGGCGCGCCAAGTCCAGACCCTAGCCCATCAAGCGCGCGGTTGCTGCCGGGATGTTGCGCGTACTCCTATAGTTCCTACCTGAGCAAGGGCAAGATGACGATGGAGGAGTTCATCCTGAAAGCGGTGGAACTGGGAGTGCTTGGCGTCGACATCACTACTTATTGGTTGAAGGCGACTGAGCCGCAATACCTGGCCGGTCTGCGACACTTCGCCTACAAGCTAGGAATGCCATTTTCCGGCCTAGCGATCGGGGCCGATCTCTGCCAACCGGACGAGGGGAAGCGCAAGGAAACGCTCGCGACGGTCAGGAAGTGGGTGGACGCAACTGAGCTTCTGGGGGCAGCGCACTTGCGGGTGTTTGGCGACAAACTTCCGGCCGGGGCCACGGAGGAACAAGGCGTGCACTGGGTGGCGGAGACCATGAAGGAGGCTTGCGATTATGCGGCAACCAAAGGCGTGATTCTCGGACTGGAAACCCATTCAGGGCTATCTACCAAGGCCGCAAACGTGGTTGAAATCCTGCGGCGAGTGGATTCTCCCTATGCCGGGTGCAACCTGGACATTAGCAATTTTCGGGAGAACCCTTATGAGCAGGTCGAGGCCTGCCTGCCCTACGCGACCCACACGCATATCCGCGACTTTTACGGCGAACACAAGAGCCCGCTGGATCTGGAGCGGATGTGGCAGTTGTTCGCCAAGAGCGGCTACAAGGGATACATGTCCGCGGAGTACGAGGGCGAGGAAGATGCCATGACCGGGGTGCCCAAGCTGGTCGGTAAAATCAAGGAACTTTGCCGAAAGCATTCGAGCATTTGCTGAGAAGGACGCGGACCGAGCAGGACTGGCGTCACTAGACCACGAGGCGCGTCCGTGCCGCGTCCAATTGTGAGAGATTTCCCAGGAGAAGCACCTGATCGCCCACTTGGAGCTCCTCGTCCGGGCCGGGGTTAACGATGTTGGCGCCGCGGCGTTCGATGCCGACGATGCTCGCGCCGGTCTGGGTGCGGAGCTGCAGTTCGCGGATAAGCTTTCCGACCGCGGGAGAATGAGCGGTGACGGCGACGGTTTCCAGGTTAGCTTCGTGCAACAAGGATGGCAGGGCGGCGGGAATGGGTTTGAGGCGCGGAACGGGTGGCTGCGCGAGGGTTTCCTTCAGAGCAATCTGCGCCTTGGAGTAAACCCGGATGAAGGATCGCCAGAGCAGCCAGGTGATTAGGGCGACGAGGATGAGCAAGACAATCAAGACGTTGAACGCGGGCAAGAGCGCGGAGCTCAAGCCGAGGACAAACAGGACGAGCGCAACGGCGCCGGCAATGGGGACCACCTGGGCGACGACGGCCCGAATCGCCGCGGTGCGTTCGCCGGCGGCGGCCCGGGTCACTTTCGTCTCCGCGAGCAGCAGGCCAAGCGCCTGGAGTTTGCGGAAAGTGGCAATGAACATTGGCAGGGAGACAATCACGGCGGACAGCCAGAGCACGGCCTTGAGGCCCTGCTCGCCCAAAGCGGGACCTTTGAGCCAGCCGGGGGGATTACGTTCGAGGAAGGCGGCCGCGACGAACACGGCGGCGATGAGCGCCGCGTTCAGCGCCATCTGGGCTGACCAGCGCCAGGTGAGTTTAGCGGCCAGGCTCTGGTGCTGGGTGGAGCCGAGGTGGCCGACCCAGCGGGTATAGAGTTCCAGGCTATTGACCACCGGACGGGGCGCGATCCGGTCGGACACATTCACCAGGGCGTCGGCGCTTTTGATGAGGTAGGGTGCCAGCAAGGTGGTGATGGCGGAAACCGCGACGGCGATTGGGTAGAGGAACTTGCTGGTTACGTTCAGAGACATACCAAGGGAGGCGATGATGAACGAGAACTCACCGATTTGGGCAAGTCCCATGCCGACTCGCAAGGAGTTGCGCGTGTCATTGCCTCCGACAAATGCGCCAAACGTTCCGGCGAACACCTTGCCCACGACCACCGCTAGGGTGATCACCAGGATAGGCAACCAATATGCAACCAACATCTTTGGATCGATCAAGAGGCCGATGGCGACAAAGAAAATGGCGCTAAACATGTCGCGCACGGGTTCGATGAGGGCTTCGATGCGGTGGATCTCCCGGGCTTCGGCCACGATCGCACCGATCATGAAGGCCCCCAGTGCGACGCTGTAACCTAGTTTCACGGCGAGGAGAGAGACCCCGAAACAAAGACCGAGGACGGTGATCAGGAGCATTTCGTTGCTTTTGAAACCGGCGACATAGCTGATGAGACGCGGGACGGCGATCAAGCCCACGACCAGAGTGGCGACCAGGAAGAGGGCGAGCTTGCCGACCGTCGACCCCACTTGGGCGACACTCAGAGCGCCGGTCATTGCGATGCCGGACAACAGGGCGATCATGGCAATGGCCATGATGTCCTCGATGATGAGGATACCAAAAATGAGTTGGGCGAATTGCTCCTTGGTTTTGCCCAGCTCGCCCAAGGCCTTAACGATAATCGTGGTGGAGGAGATGGAAAGGATGGCGCCCAGGAAGATGCAGTCCATGGTGGTCCAGCCAAAGAGGCGGCCGATTTCATAACCGAGCCAGATCATGAGAAGGATTTCCAGGAGAGCGGCGATGAAAGCAGTCCCGCCGACGGCGCGCAGTTTGCGGAGACTAAACTCCAGACCCAGCGAGAACATGAGGAGAATCACGCCCAACTCGGCCAGGGTGTTGATGGTACCTTCCTCGTGGATCAACGGGAAGGGCGGTGTGTGGGGGCCGACAATGACACCGGCTATGATGTAGCCGAGGACGACTGGTTGTTTAAACCTGTGAAAGATGATTGTCACCACTCCGGCGACAATCATCACCACCGCCAGGTCTTGAAGAAAGGTTACGGTATGCATTGTTCAGGTCTGGCACGGGCTGACGCGGGATGCCGCGCAACACCTTCGCATTGACCATTAGGACCTGGGTTTGTTCGACTCAAAGATTCAAGCCAGTCCGGGACCTTCGGAGTTGCAGATGGGTGCTGGGCGCTCTATATCATCCATCGACGGTCAGAGGCCAGGCCTCGCCAGGACTCATCATGAACGCCAACGACTCAAATCCGCCCGCCGGGCAACCGATGTGGCGTAACTCATTGACCCTGCTCTTGCTGGTGTCCGCCGTGTTTGCGGGCTGTTCCACGCAGACTCCGCCAGCTCCGGCTCCCCCGCCAACTCCGGCAGCGCCGACCGCAGCGGCGACTCCGCCGGTGCCTCCTGCGCCGCCGACGGCGGCCGTGCCGGCAACACCCGCGGAGCCGGCAAAATACGAGGAGCTACCTCCTCTCGAGGGCGAAGGCTGGCAATCGCTTTTCGACGGTCAATCGCTGGCCGGTTGGAAGGTGACGGATTTCTCTGGAAAGGGCGAGGTCAAGGTTGAGGGCGGCCAGATCAAGATCGATGCCGGCGCGATCCTCTGCGGCGTGAACGGCCCAACGAATTTGTTCACAATCGACTACGAGGTGGCCCTGGACGCCATGAAAACCTCCGGGAGCGACTTCTTCTGCGGGCTCACGGTTCCGGTGGCCGACAGCTTTTGCACGTTGATCGTGGGTGGCTGGGGCGGGAGCCTGGTCGGGATTTCGAGCATCGACGGCAACGATGCATCGAGCAACGAGACGACGCGTTTCTTCACCTTTGATAAGAACAAGTGGTACCGGATCCGAATGCGAGTCACCCGCGCCAAGCTCGAGGTTTGGATTGGCAAAGAGAAGGTGGTGAATGCCGACATCCGCGAAAAGCGCATCACGATGCGGCCAGGTGAAATCGAAATGAGCGAGCCTTTCGGTATTGCGACTTACGAAACCGGGGCGGCTTTGAAAAACATCCAGTGGCGGTCGCTGAAATGACCTGAGTTGTGCGACACCGAACCTCTTGTCTGGCTGGCCGGACGGCCGCGTCCCTGGTCCTGCTGGCGCTGGCGAGCGTGGCCCAAGCGGGAGATTGGCCCCGATGGCGCGGGCCCAACCTGGATGGGATCTCCCAGGAGAAAGACTGGACAACGAATTGGCCAGGAGGAGCGCCAAAAGAGCTCTGGCGGGCTTCGGTGAGCACTGGGTTCTCCTCGGTGGTGGTATCGCAAGGCAGGGTTTTCACGCTGGGCAACAGCAACGAGGTGGATTCGGTTTTTTGTTTCGACGCTGCGGCGGGAAAGCTGAGGTGGAAGTTCGAGTACCCTTGTCCGCTCGATGCTCAGTATTATGAGGGCGGACCTGGGTCCACGCCTACCGTGGACGGGGAACGGGTCTTCACGCTCAGCAAGCGTGGGCACCTGTTCTGTTTCGAGGCAGCCAGCGGCCGCGTGGTTTGGAAGAAGGACTTGACCCAGGAATTGGGAGTCAAGAAACCGCGCTGGGGTTTCGCCGGGTCGCCGCTGGTCGAAGGTGAAATGCTAGTCTTGAACGTAGGCAGCGCGGGGACTGCGGTGAACAAAGCGACGGGCAAGATTATCTGGACCTCCAACCCGACGGAGTCTGGATACGCCACGCCCCTCCCCTACTCTCTCCAAAATGAGCGGGGCGTAGTGATTTTTGGGGCGAAGGCACTGATTGGAGTCCGCGCCGGGACAGGAGAGGAGCTTTGGCGGTATCCTTGGGTCACGCACTGGGACATCAACGCGCCCCAGCCGGTCCTGGCTGGCAACCGGCTGTTCGTCTCGAGTTTCGACGGCGGCTGTGCCTTGCTCCAATTAGGCCCCAATCCGCCTTCGGTTGTTTGGCAAAACAAGAATATGGCGAACCACTTCAACGCCTGCATTCTGCTGGACGGCTACCTTTACGGCGTGAATGGCCAGACGGACGAGCCGCCGCGCGATCTGCGATGCATCGCGCTGGCGAACGGTGAGATCAAATGGCGTTACGAGGGTTTGGGGCTTGGCTCGCTTACGGAGGCGGATGGCAAACTGATTGTGCTCTCGGACAAGGGTGAACTCGTGGTCGCCCCCGCTTCCCCCAATGGATTCGAGCCTTCCGTCAGAGTTCAGGTCTTGGGCGGCAAGTGTTGGATAGTGCCGGTGCTGGCCAATGGCCGGCTTTACTGCCGCAACGCGCAAGGAACGCTGATTTGCCTGGATTTGAAGGCGAGCGGCGGCGCCCAGTGAGAGGCTAGGATTCGACCCGTAACCGAGAATCTGCCAAGGAACTCCCATGCCGACCGTTGACTCTCCGCTGCAAATTCGGCCTGCGCAGCCGAACGATGTCGCCACGATTGCGCAGTTTAACATCGATTTGGCAAGCGAGACTGAAAACCGCCAGCTCGAACCTGAGCGTGTCTTAGCCGGGGTCGCGGCGTTCATAGCGGATCCGGGCAAAGGGTTCTACCTGGTGGCCGAGCGTGATGGGCAAGTGGCGGGGCAGTTGATGGTGACCTACGAGTGGAGCGACTGGCGCAACGGGGTATTTTGGTGGCTGCAGAGCGTCTTCGTTCTTCCCCAGTACAGGCGAGCGGGTGTCTTCAAGGCGCTCTTTAGTCACCTTGAAGCTCAGGCGCGCAGGCGTCCGGATGTCTGTGGCCTACGCTTATACGTCGACGCCGAGAATCGCCGCGCGCAGGGGGTGTATAGTCGACTCGGGATGGGTCAGAGCCGCTACCTGTTCTACGAGACCGACTTCGTGTTGAAGGAGTCAGAAAATTCCGTTGGTTCCACCTTGCAGTCAGGCACGTGATTTGCTGTTGTAGTGGGTGATTCTGGGGCTCGATGGCGAGTGACACGAGTGAGCCGGAAGAGCGTGTTAGTAATTTTGTACCATGCACTTGGGTGAGAATAGTTCGATTCGGATGCTCCCTCGGTATTCGGCCAAGAAGATGACCAAACCGGTCAACTTCTACTGTGAGGCACAGACGGCCCAGGCCGTAGCGATCGTGGGGGATTTTAACCATTGGAACCCGGAAGCAAACCCGATGAGCCGTCAACCTGATGGCGTGTGGATTGCCCAGATTCCTCTGTCGCACGGACACCACCGGTATCATTTCCTGGTAGATGGGCAACCGAAGCTGGATCCGCGCGCCAATGGCGTGGCCAACCACATCCGGCACCACCGGGTCTCGGTGGTTGCGGTGAGCTGAGGCGCGGGGGGCGAATCGCCCGCGTCCTTTCGGCGTTTGGCTTAGTGTCCCGCCAGTCACCCTGATGCTCTGACACCCTGAACGTCGGAGATCCACAGCGGTGACTCGGAGAGGTTCCCCATTTTGGTCGGCACATTCGCAGCTGCCACCCAAGATCTCCCGAGGGGTAGGAACAGGGAAGAGTGAGATCAGGCCTACTCCCCCCGCGCGCCGGTCGACCCCGGAGCCAGGGAACCCTCGGCATGTGCGAAGCCGAGCTCTGGCCGCACTAGCAGCGGCATTGCGGCAGGGAAACGATCTCCAAGTAGCTGTCCTTTGGATTTGCTAATTCTTCCCCGATTTGGCAATGAGGAAGACCTGATATGCGAAAGTGGATTGTTTTCCTAGGTGCGATGTCTTTATTGCCCGGCATGGCACGGGTTGGGTTGGCCAGCGAACCGCTGGTGCAGTGGCACTTCCTCGGCACGGCAAGGCTGGCTGGAAACACTAACGCGGCCGGGCTCCGCGAGATCTGTTCGATGCCCTCCACGCGGCACCTAGTCGAAGTGACTCTCCAGAAGCTGGCGGCCCAGCCGCATTTGTTCTTCGGGGGGGCCGTGGGCACCAACTCCAGCGCCGCGACACAGCTCCGCACGCTATTTAACGATCTAATTGGCGCTGAATCGATTGGAGAATTCCGCGGGGCACCCAACCAACCCTCGGAATGGACCATGGCGGTGAGGCTCGATGAGACCAAGGCCACAAGCTGGCGCGGTCGCTGGGATGACTTGCTCACGGCGATCGGGGCCGGGCGGCTCCAAGAGAAGAAGGAAGGCGACTTCAGCGGCTGGGAAGCGAGCCGCCCGTCGCCCCAACTGCGGTGCCGCCTCGCCCGGGTGGGCGACTGGCTGGTCTGCGGCTGGGGGCCAGCGGCATTGCCAGCCCATTCGGCGATGTGCCAGCGGCTCAAAGCCGGAGGGGTGGTCGGCCCGGCTGGCGACGGCTGGGTGGACCTGCAGGCGAACCTGGCCCGGCTAGCGCCGATGTGGGGCTGGCCAGCCTATGTGGACTGGCCGGAACTCCAGCTCACGGCAGCAGGGAACGGGGCAAATCTTAAGACCCAAGGGAAACTCAAGTTCAGCGAGCCGCTCGGCCTGCAATTGGAGAAGTGGCACATTCCCACGAATACCATTCGCGATCCGTTGACGAGTTTTACCGCCGCCCAAGGAATGAAGGGCTGGCTGGGGAAACGGGCATGGACCCACCAGTTGGACCTGAATCCGCCCCCCAACCAATTCTTTGGATGGGCGATGTCGACATCGCCATTCGAGACCTACTTTGGATTTCCGGTGCAAAATGCGACGGGCACACTCCAGCGAGCGACGCCCCAATTGGCGGGGTTCGTTCATTCCAACTTTTCCTGGTTAACAGTGGGCCAACTGGCAGTCCAAACCAATACGGGCCAAGTGTTCTGGCAAGGGCTTCCGATCGCGATTCCATTCCTGTGGCCGGCCAGCGGCCAGAACAATAACTTCATCGAGGCGGGCATTCTCCCGGTGGACGCGCCCAAGCGCAAGCCGGCCCCGCCGGAACTTTTTGCCCAAGTCACAGGCCGGACTAACTTGGTTTACTACGACTGGGAGATTACGGAGCAGCGGCTGTTCACGTATCGCCAGCTATTTTCTTATTATTCCATGATGCACGGTTATCGGCAGGCCGAAACCAACGATGTGATCGACGCGTGGCAAATGGATGACAAGGTGCTCAAACACCTGGGCAACACGGTCACGGAACTCAGCGTGACGAGCCCCCGCGAGCTGACTTTGTTGCGCTCTTCGACGGCCGGGCTGACGGGGTTCGAGTTCGCGCTACTGATCCGGTGGCTTGATAACGCCGCTTTCCCGGGGTACCAAGCACCCGAGTTGGTCTCTTCAAAGAAAAAGCGCACAGCGCCGAAAACGCCCGGGGCGCCGCCGCCGCCAGCGGTTAAGCCGGCCACACCGAGGCCCTAGCGTGCTGAAGCTGGGCGTTAACATTGACCACGTAGCCACGCTACGGGAGGCGCGTTACCGGGGCCGCGCGAGTGGCGAACCTGATCCAGTCGCAGCGGCGCTGATTTGTGAGGCGGCCGGGGCCCACGGGATAACGGCGCACCTGCGCGAAGATCGCCGCCACATTCAGGACCGGGACGTGTGGCGGTTGCGAGAGCGAATCGGCACGCGCCTGAACCTGGAGATGGCGAATATCCCGGAGATTCTGGAGATTGCGCTGCGGCTCAAACCAGACATCGTCTGCCTGGTGCCTGAGAGACGCCAAGAGGTGACGACCGAGGGGGGGCTCGATGTGGCCGCAAATGAAGCGGCCCTAAGAGAGACACGGCTGAAGCTCAACGATGCGGGGATTGAAGTGAGCCTTTTTATCGCCCCAGAGTCCGAGCAGGTACGAGCAGCCGCAGCAGTGGGCGGGCAGTTCATTGAGTTGCACACCGGCAGTTTTGCCGAGGAGGCGCTGGAAACCCAGGGAGCAAAACATGAGCTGGAAAGGCTTAAAGCCGCGGCCGTTCAAGCGAGCCAACTAGGTTTACGGGTCAACGCAGGCCACGGGCTCAACTACGACAATCTTCGGGCTCTGTCGTGTGTGCCCAACCTGGTGGAGCTGAACATTGGACACAGCATCGTGAGCCGTTCGATCAGCACGGGGCTGCACTCCGCAGTGCGAGACTTGTTGGCAATCATGGAGAGCTATCCCGGACATTCGAGCTAGCCTTCGCCACGGCGAATAGCTACTGGGACCTCAGGTTCGGAGTTTATCGGAGTGCGCCGGCGAAGGGCAGGAAAGGCGCTGGCAGAGAGGCTACCCCAACTTCTGAATTGCGGCGCGAAGGCGCGAGTCGATCTCGCCTTGGCGGACTGGATCATCCACTTTGCCATCATCGGGGCCGCTGATATAAAAGCTATCCATAGCGGCGCCTTTCTCCGTGCAGATCTTGGCGAGTGAAATGTCCAAGGACATCTCGGAGAGTTCCTGGGAAAGGGCGTAGAGCAAGCCAACGCGGTCCTCGGTCTCGACGTCGATGATCGTCCGGTTGCGGGAGGGCTCATTTTCGAAGCGGATCACAGTGGGGAGCCGTTCGCCTGCATTCGGGGTGTAGATCGGTTGAAGGGGCTTCAACTTCCGGATCAGCCACCCAAGATCCAGATCAGCGGTAAGGGTCTGGTGGAGCAGCTTCTCGAATCGCTCTCGCGCGTCCCGATCCACCAGCAGGCCCGTGGCCGCGTCGACCACATAAAAAGCATCGATGACGATGCTGTCTTCACGGGTGAAGATCTCGGCGCTAAGGATGTTGAGGCCGGCGGCAGTGAAGGCGCCGGCGATTTTGCTGAAGAGGCCGTGGCGGTCCCACGAGCAGATTTTCGCTTGGGAATAGCCGCGATCTCGCTCGTGATGCCAGGAGATAACCGGCGCAAGCGGATCGGCTTCTTCGGCCAACTGGTGATGCATGAAACGGTGCACCAACCCCAAGTCGGCAAGGATGTCCCGGGCACCGCGCAACTCGAAATAACGGGTAGGCATCATCGCCAGGTGGCCCTGCAACTCGTCTTCCTTAAAGGTGGCGGGCATCAGGGAGCGAACCTCGCCTGCGAGGGCTTCGCGCTGGCGCTCGTTGGCACGGATAAATTCTGTTTCGCCGGCGAGGGTCTGACGCGTTTTGTGGTGAAGCGACCACAGGAGAGTGTCCTTAAACCCGTTCCAGAGTTTGTCGCTGGTGGCCATCGAGTCGGCCAGGGTGTGCAAGGTAAGCATGTTCAAATGCTCCTGGGTCTCGATCAGAGCGGCGAAGGCTCGGATCACAGCCGGGTCATCCAGATCGCGCCGTTGGGAAATCAGTGCCATCTCGAGGTGGCGCCGGATGATCAGATGGAGGGTATGGGTGGTGGCAGCATCCAAGCCGAGGCGCTTGGCCACGGCGATAGCGATGCGCCCTCCGTTTTCGGCATGATTCCCCCCCGAGTTCGCCTTGCCGGCGTCGTGGAACAGGAGGGCGAGATAGAGGACGTAGGGGCGCTCCAATTTCTGGAAAATCTCCGCGTAGGGGGCTAACCCGGCCTCTTGCGCGCCAGCCAACTTGTCCAGTTTTTCGAGGCAAACCAAGGTGTGCTCGTCGGCCGTGTATTGGTGGAAGAACTCGTGCTGCACCATGCAGGTGAGCTTGCCGAAGCTTGGCAGATAGCGCCCGAGGAGACCCAGCTCATGCATGGCACGGAGACTGGGAGCAACGTTTCCGCGCTGCGCCAGGATCTCGAGGAAGGTCTGATGCACGTGGGCATCGCGGCGAAATTCCGAATCCACCAGGTCAAGCTGCTGGCGGATGAGTTGGGCCAGATCAGGGTGCAGGACCAGGCCGCGCTGTTGGGCATAACGAAATGCGCGCATGAGCCGGCGTGGTTGGTCTTTGAAGATGCGGTTGGAGGCTGCGAAAACCTGTCCATCGACGAACTTAAACCCGTCGAAGACGTGGCTGGCTCGCTCGCGGCGACGGCGCAGGAACTGGCGCAGGCTGGGGATACGTTTTGGCTGCGGCAGCAACGCCAAGCGTTGCTCGAGGGTGCGGGTGATCAAGTAAACCTGGCGGGCATGGCGATAATAGTCACCCATGAACGCTTCTAAACGCCGGCTGGGCGAGCGGTCGGTGTATCCGAGGTTATGGGCGATCGCGGGCTGGACACTTTTCGAGAGGACGTCCAACGGTCGATCCACGTAGTAGTGCAGTTCATTGCGGACCCAGAGCAGAAAACCGTAGGCCGCGTCTAGCTGCCGGCGCTCATGCGCTCCGATCAGCTGCTGAGCCTCCAGATCCTCGAGAGTGCGGCTGCGATACTTGAAGAACGCCATCCAGAGCAAGTTTTGGTAGTCGCGGAGCCCGCCGCAGCCGTTTTTCACGTTGGGCTCCTGCATCAGCGGAGAATTGCCGTATTTGGTACGCCGAGCCGACTGGTCCTCGATGCGGGCCGCGATGTATTCGTCTTCGTGGCCTTTAACGCACTTGGCCACAACCGCCTTCTGCATGTCGTTGAAAAGCTTCTCATCTCCACGGATCAAGCGCGCCTCAATCAGGGAGGTCTTCGATTGCATGTCGCCGTTGGCGACCTTGACACAGTCATCGATGTTTCGGACCGAAGCGCCCACGCGCAGGCCGATGTCCCAGAGGAGTCCTCCCGTCAGGAGCTCGGTGAAGGCGGGCGGTTTGGTGCGTGAAATCGAATCACCGCCGTGGAGGAACATGATGTCGACGTCGCTATACGGGTTCAATTCGCCGCGCCCATAGCCGCCGATCGCCACGAGTGCGTAATTGGGCGAGGGCGTGGTGCTAACGGCCTCCAGGCCATTGAGGATATGGCCGAGAAGAAGGTCGAGGACCTCGGCGCGGGCCCGACAGATCTCACGGCCGGGCCCCCCGGCCCGATGCCGCATCCGCAGGCGATGGGTCTCGATCATGAGAAACTTCTTGTAGCGCGCGACCTCCTTGGCCGGGTGAGTGCCCGGGGGCAGGACCAGCCGCGCTTCCGCGTCGCTATGAATCTTCTCGATCAACAACCGCATCCGGCGGACGTTAGGCCAGCCCACTCAGCGGGGCAAGTGCTCAGTCCAGATTTGCATTGCCGCACCGGCCAGATGTGCTAGGAATGAGCAACTTTTACGGTGATAACTACTCGATCCACTATGAACAAGGCCATTTCAGGCTTCCTTTCGCTCGGTCTCACCTCGATCGCTTTATTGACCGCGCGGGCACAAACCCCCGCAAGCACCGCAGCGCAACCAACCTCTCCCCCGCCTGCGACCGTGACACCGCTAGCGCCGCTGAGCACTTCAACTGACTTGGCCCCAGCCACTAACGAGCCCCCCAAGGCGGTGACCGAAACGCCTGCCGCTAAGCCCGCGGCCAAGCCCAAGGCGCACAGGGCGGCCACCGGAGTGCGCGGGCAGATTGGCTTGATCGACACGACGAACCTGACTTTCACCGTCACTGGCAAGAAGAAGTCCTCAACCTTTCAGGTGACCTCGCGCACTCATTTCTTCAAGGACGGCAAGCCTGCGACCTTCGGTGATGCCAAGGAAGGAGAGACAGTCACGGTCTTTTCCAAGCCTGCCAAAAAGGGGAAAACGCCTGAGGCCACCACTGTCCGAATCGGTGGCAAATCAGACGGAGCGAGCGGCTCGGGCACAAAGTCCTCAAAGAAGAGCCGAAAGGCCTCGAGCGACCAGCCAGCGGCGGCTGGGAGCCCGGCCCAATAGCTGTCCTAGCCCCACCCGACGGGCCCGAACGACCTCCGGTCCGAGCGCGTATTCTGCCAGAGACTGGCGAATCCCCTTTCAACGACCGCGTCGCCGGCGCGAACGGCCTGTATTACGTCCCTCGGGCGGCGGCTCAGGCACTTGGTCGAACGAGTCCGATAGCGGGGTCGGAGGATTGTTGCGCGGTGAGGGAACGCGGCCAACCATTTCTTGTAATGGCAGAGATAAGAGCTAGCCTCAGGCCGCTCGTGAGTATCCCGGCTCAATGACATGAAAACTGTTCCTCAAATTCGCTCTCTTCGTGGGTTTACGCTCATCGAACTTCTGGTGGTGATCGCCATCATCGCGATTCTGGCAGCGATGCTTTTGCCTGCGCTAGCGACTGCCAAAGCGAAGGGCCAGGGGATTAGCTGCATGAACAACCTGCGCCAACTCCAGCTCGCCTTCCACATGTACCCGGACGATAACCAGGGCTATCTGGTCAAACCGGGCAACGACGGCACGGAACTCTACGCCTGGGTCCAAGGCTGGCTCGACTACCTACCTGGAAACACGGACAATACGAATACCTCCCAGTTGCTCGATCCTCAGAAGGCCAAGTTTGCGCCTTACGTTCCCTCAGCGGCGGTCTATCGCTGCCCGGCGGACCGGAGCACGGTCAAGATTTCGGGACATTCCTATCCACGGGTGCGGAGCATGAGCATGAGCCAGGCCATCGGGGGGCCAGGTCCCTGGCTGCCGCCAGGAACCACCATGGTTAACAACCAGACTAAGTACAAGGTGTTTGTTAAAGCGTCGGATTTGGAGAATCCGGGACCGTCACGGGTGTACGTTCTGTTGGACGAGCACCCGGATGGGATCAATGCCGGCGGCTTTGCGAACATGATGGTGGAAAATGCGGCGAACGCGCGGATCATCGATGTGCCAGCCAGCTACCACAACCGCGCAGCCGGGATCTCCTTCGCGGACGGGCATGCGGAGATTCGCAAGTGGCATGACCCGCGGACGGTTGTCCCGGTGAAGTACGCCAGCGGCCTGCAACTGAATTTCGGCTCGGCGTACAACCAAGATGTGATCTGGCTGGCCGACCGGACTACGGTTCGGGTTGGGGCACCTTAGTCACGGAGGGGCAGATGCGGAGTCCAAGCTTATGGCCCCTTTAGTGCCTGGGACCGTCCAGAGTCCAGCAGCTTGATGTTAAACGCGGAGTCGAAGGCTTCGTTTGTACATCGCTTCCCATGTTCGTCGGTCAGATCCCAATGCACGGTGGCAATGCCATTCGATGTGCTGCCGCTGATGGTGCGCAGAAGTTCACCGCCAGGAGAACGCATTTCCACGGAGTAAACCGCGCGAGGTTCGGGAAATCGGGCTCGCAGGGTCGCGCCGAAGGCAGGATTGAAGTAAGCCGATGATCGGCTGAACTGGCAGAGGTTCGTGATCTCGAACGGGAGGAATGGCCCCAAAGTTGGAGGCTCGGGCGGGGCAGAGTCGTCTGAATCCTCCTGGTCTGAATCCTCTAACTCCAAGGCAATCTGCAGAGCGTGTTTGCCCGGCGATTCGTAAATGGTATTCCACAGGAGGAAGCAGTTTCCGTTCGTGGCGCGGTGGCAATCCAAGTTGGCTACGTCGAATTCCTCGTCGGAATCCACTCCGGGGGACGGATCGATGAGGAGATGGAGCCTGCCGAGGTTCGTGAGCGCATCGTAAGCCACTAGGCTCTCGAAGCCAACAAACTCTGGCTCTCGGCCGGTAGGGACCTGCCTGAGGGAGAGCAACTCGCTGAGAGAGGCCCGATTGGTGCCCTGAGTTTGGGGGTTGCGCAGAACCTCTGCGATGGGGCGGCCCCGGTGAAATGGTTCACGCGAGAGAGTTCGGGGTTTGGTAGCGAGGAGATTCTCGACCCCAGACTGGCGCTTGGCAGATTCTTCCCATTGTTCATTGGCAGCGACTTCCTCCCTTCGCTCGAGCATGTCTTGCCGGGCTTGCATGTGGGTCTGGCGATCGAGCTCGACCTCCGGCACCGAGGCCGGACGGGGCCAAACCAGGTCGTGGTGAGGCACGGGCCCCATGAATACGCCAGGCCGCGCAGGGGGTGGCATAGAGCCGCCGTCATCGATGCAATCCAGACCGACGGAGTAGAGGACAAAGTGGCCGGCCTGGCTGAGCCTGTAACGTAAAGGCTGACCGTCCATAAAGTCAGCGGGGGGCACTTCCGAGGGATCAGGCACAAGTTCCGTCAAGGAATTGGGATAGGTGCCCTGCCGGAGCCGGTGTCTTTCCAAGGCGAGAGCCGTGGTAATGAGTCGGCGCCGGGTCTCGGCTTCGGCAGCGGAGCCGAGCAATCCGCGGCCCCGTGCCTGCATTGTCGCCATGAGTTGCCGGTTGATCAGAATCGCCGAGAGCTGGGAGGATTGTTTCGGGAGGAAAGGGGCGAGGTTAGTCACTCCAGGAAGCGCACGCATGGCTTGCCACGTAGGAGATTGCACGGCGCGCCGAAGTTCCAATTCGCGGTCTCGATAATGGAGAAGGAGGGCCTTCTCATCCTCATAGGTTCCCCGGTAGCGGTACTGGACGCGTTGTCGGTAGTCGACAAAACTCTGCCAGACACCTCGGGGGGATCGAAAGAAATCTGCGAACCTCACTCGAGGGCCGGAAACCGGCCGTTGTCTTTGCTGCCGACAAGTTGCCACCATGCTAGCCCGCACGAAGGCCGCCAGTTCGGGCAGGTCCTTGAAGAACTCGACATTCTTCCATTCCCGCTGGAGTTGGGCGAGTTGTTCGTCGGACCACGCGCCGGCTTGGAGCGCTTGCCAAGTGACTTCGAAGGCGATTGTGGCGCAGCTAAAACGAACTTGATAAGCAACTTCGACCCCTTCGGGCTGGTAAGCGGTCACTAGTCGAGTGGACGCGAGGAGATTCGTCCAAGCGTGTTTTGAATCGCCGTTGTGAAGATAGAAAACGGTGCGAGTGGCCAAGGCTTGGCAGAGGTACCTGAGGTAAGCGAGGTGAGGAAGGAGGAGAGCGTTGCCCTGCCCAGCGGCTAGATCGAACTTGACCGGACCCGCTAGCACCGCGGCGCAGACGGCATCCAAATCCTCCTGCCGCTCTCCTAAGGCTTCGCGCAGTGCCCCCCAAGCATCCGGGTCCTCACGATCTGTGAGCTCGATTTCCTGTTGTCTTGAAACAACGGCCGCCGCATCGGATCCGATCGGCTGCATCAGTTGAATGCCGCCTCGAAGAAGGCTGGCGGAACGGGCGCGCCCCGGGCCGCGCCTTGGGTCGTCCATGAAGGCTGCGTTGGTTAGGATACTGGCCCGTGTGCGAAGCTCTCCTGAGGCAGAGAAGTCGAACTCCGCGAGTTCGGTTTTGAAGCCTTGGGTGCGCAAAGCCCGTCGGGTTTCCTCGGCTGCTCTCTGCGCAGCATTCTCCTGGCGCGGGAAAAAAAGAGCGAGGCAACCGGCCAGAGCCAGCGCCGATCCTGCCAGCACGATCCACCGTAGTTTCATAATGCGCAGCCCCTAAAACGGCAGTACGAATACTACGCCCGCGGCTAATGTAATCTCAACCGGATTCTCCGCAGTGGTTCCAAGCACCGAGGAGTGACTCAAGGTTTCGGCGTGGCCATTTTAACGGTTCGATAAGCCTATTCCCGAGGTATTCTGAAATTATAACATACTGATAGTGAGGCTGTTGAAGGAAGTTGATCAAGAACACTCGCCATCCTGCACAGGAGTGTGCAGAGTCTAGTCATGGCGTCTCGCATTATTAGAGAGCCAGTGTTTGAGAAACTGAACATATGACAATGACCACTGAACAATATCTGGGCGAAAAAGCGGATTACCTGTTGAACTTCAAGAGTCCGAAAATCGCGAAAGAGCGGCTGCACTTGCCAGGACCGGATTTTCTGGACCGAGTCTTTGCGCCGACGGACCGTAACAATCGCGTGCTGGTGAACCTGGCGCGCATATATGGCCACGGCCGCCTAGCCGGAACAGGATATGTCTCGATCCTTCCCGTGGATCAAGGCATCGAGCATTCGGCCGGCGCAAGCTTCGCCAAGAACCCCGACTACTTCGACCCGGAGAACATCGTACGGCTGGCGGTAGAAGGCGGCTGTAATGCGGTGGCGTCGACGTTTGGAGTGCTGGGAGCGGTGGGCCGAAAATACGCGGCGAAAATCCCGTTCCTGGTGAAGATCAATCACAATGAATTGCTCACGATGCCGAACAAGTTCGATCAAATCATGTTTGGCACGATCAAGCAGGCGGCCGACATGGGAGCAGCAGCGGTCGGGGCCACGATCTACTTTGGGTCAGAGGAGAGCGGGCGGCAGATCGTGGAGGTGAGCAAAGCCTTCGCGCTGGCCCATGAAATGGGATTGGCCACAGTGCTGTGGTGCTATTTGCGCAACCCTGCGTTCAAGAAAGATAAAGACTACCATGTTGCGGCCGATCTCACCGGACAAGCGAACCACCTCGGAGTCACGATCCAAGCGGACATCATCAAGCAGAAGCTGCCTGAGAACAACGGCGGCTACGCGGCGCTGAACATGGGGGATTCGAGTTATGGGAAGTTTGACAAGCGCATCTACACGGAGCTGTGCAGCGACCATCCGATCGACTTGTGCCGCTACCAGGTGGCCAACTGTTATATGGGCCGCGCCGGGTTGATCAACAGCGGTGGCGCTTCAGGGAAGAACGACTTCGCCGAAGCGGTGATCACTGCCGTCGTCAACAAACGCGCTGGAGGCACGGGCCTGATCAGCGGACGCAAGGCGTTTCAGCGGCCGATGAAAGAAGGCATCGAATTGCTACAGGCGATCCAGGACGTTTATCTGGACAAGGCGGTCGCAGTGGCCTGAGACCAGCGCTCATCGCGTTTTGAAAGCTCGCCTGCCGGATGGCAGGCGGGCAACCTGATTGCGAGCCATGCGCGCGTTCCAACTCTTGTCGCAGGGCACCCCAGGCAAGTTCGCCCTGAACGATGTGCCGGAGCCGGAGCCGGGGTCAGGCGAGGTAGTGGTGCGTGTCCGCGCATGCGGGTTGAATCGGCTGGATCTCTGGCTTGAAGAGGGCGGACTTCCCATTCCTCAGCAACTGCCACGCACTCCGGGCGGCGAGATCGCAGGAGAGGTGCTGAAAGTGGGCAGCCAGATTCAGGGTTGGAGTGTCGGCGACCGGGTAGCGGTTCAATCGAACTTGTTCTGTGGGGAATGCGAGTTCTGCGCACGGGGCGAGGAGTCGTTGTGCTTAAACGGCCGTTTGTTGGGGGTCCAAGAGGACGGCGGTTTCGCCGAGATGGTTCGCGTGCCGGCGAGAGCGCTGGTTCGGCTCCCCGGATCGGTAGACTATTTGACCTCGGCGTCCCTCACCCTGTCCGGTAGCACCGCGATGCACATGCTCACGGACCGCGCGCGGGTAAAGCCAGGCGACTGGGTGCTGGCCGTTGGCGGCTCGGGGGGGGTTGGATCAGCCGCCATCCAGATCGCCCGCGGGCTTGGTGCGCGTGTGATTAGCACCGGCTCGACGCCTGAGAAAAGGGAGTTCGCCCGCCGCCTGGGAGCTGAGTGCGTGGTGGACGCCACCTCGCCCACTTGGGCCGGGGAGGTCCGAAAAGCCACCGGCAAACGCGGGGTTGACCTGGTGGTCGAACACGTCGGAGGAGAGCTCCTGGAGCAGGCCTTTCAGTGCCTGAGCCGAGGGGGCACCATCGTCACCTGCGGAGCGACTGCCGGGCGGGAACCACGACTCAACCTCTGGCCTTTCTTTGTAAAACAGCTAAAGCTCATTGGAAGCTATGGCCGAAACCGATCGGACATGGCGGAGACTCTGAAATGGGCGGCGGCAGGCAAACTGAAGGCGACGATCTATCGAACCCTCCGGCTGAGCGAAGCGGCACTCGCGTTTACCTTGCTGCGGGATCGGGCGGTGCTAGGGAAGATCGTGGTGACGCCCTGATTTTGACGCAAGAAAGGTTGGCTGATTTTGGATTTGCTGGTATATTAGAGCGTCAGCTTGTGCAGGCTCTATGGCTCAAAACAGTTTCAGAGGGAGCCGGCGAAGACTCCGGCCGCTCAGAAACAGAACGCTTGCTAGAGGGCCAAAACGGTGGGTCATCCGCGGGGACGCGCCGCCCCCGCACATCATGGAGATGAGTTATGGATACCAGAATCGGCACCGAGAAATGCTTCAGCTTCATTAACTCCCAAGCGCAGCCCCCACCGGCGGGCGCCGGTGGTCAAACGCCCGCGAAACTTGCGGTCACGCTGTCTCGGGAAACGGGGTCCGGAGCGCTCATTGTGGCAGAGAGGCTCGCGGACATCCTGCAGGCACGGGCACCGGTGGAGGGCCGCCCTTGGACCGTGTTCGATCGTAATCTGGTTGAACGAGTGCTTGAGGATCACCATCTGCCGGCGAAATTGGCGCGGTTTATGCCCGAGGACCGGGTGTCTGCGATAGAGGATATGATGCAGGAACTGCTGGGGCTGCACCCCTCCTCCTGGGATTTGATCCATCAAACGACCGAGACCATTTTGAAACTGGCGGAGCTAGGTAACGTGATTCTAGTGGGGCGGGGTTCGACGGTGATCACCGCTAAACTGAAACACGTGTTCCACGTGAGGTTAGTGGGCTCGCTCGAGCGGCGAGTTGAGAGGGTGGAGGAGCACTTAAAGCTCAGCCACCGGGATGCGGTTGCGTTCGTAGACCGGGAGGATAAAGGGCGCCGGCGCTACTTGCGGGAGCATTTTCACGTCGATTTGAGCGATCCTCTGTTGTATCACTTGGTGATCAATACGGACCGGATCTCGTGCGAAGACGCCGCGCAGATCATCAGCGATTCGGTTCTAAGACTGCGTGCCGAGTGCTCTCTCGGAGAGCATCTGGCTCGACGACTCACACCGATCGCTGTGCATTAAAGGTCCAGCCCGACTATCAGCCCTCATGCGCCGCGGGAGCCCCTGGCTCAGAGGATTCCGCGGGTCCGAGAAAGCGAGCGATCATGCCCTCGAGGGTCGTCAGCCAGAGAGGGTGCGTGTTGAGGCAGGGAATCAGGGTCAGTTCCTGACCACCGGCCTCCAAGAAGCAATCACGGCCGCGCATGCCGATTTCCTCGAGTGTTTCAAGGCAATCGGAAACAAAGGCGGGGCAGATCACCAGAATGGTCTTGACCCCGTGCCGAGCGAATCGGGGAAGCTCGAGATCGGTGTAGGGAGTCAGCCAAGGTTCGTTACCGAGACGCGATTGGAAGGAGACGGAATATTTGCCGGAAGGCAGGGATGCCTCGCGAACAAATGCGGCGACGGTCTTCAGGCATTGGGCGCGGTAGCAAGTCTGGTGGGCCGGGCTGTCGACGTGACAGCAGTCGTTGGAGGCGAGGCAATGGGCTCCGGTGGGATCGGCTTTGCGGAGGTGCCTTTCCGGGATGCCGTGGAAGCTGAATAAAAGATGATCGAAGCCTTTTTGAAGGTAAGGATTGGCGCTTGCGACGAGGGCCTTGATGTAATCGGGGTGGTCGTAGAAAGGGGCCTGGACCTGGATGCGCATCGCGGGCGCATGGGCTCGCGCAACCTCCTTGACGCGTTCCACCGCGGTTTCGAAGCTGGACATGGCAAAGTGCGGGAATAGCGGGATGAGCAGGAGTTCCTCGACGCCCTGAGCGGCGAGCTCGGCCACAGCCGCGGGGATGGACGGGTTCTGGTAACGCATGGCCAGGGAGATTGGCGCGGATGTCCGGCGCTGCAACTCGGCCTGAACCTGTTTGCTGGTGGCCACCAAAGGCGATCCGTCAGGACCCCAGATCTTATGGTAGGCCTCGGCGGACTGTTTCGGACGAGACGGTAAGATGAGAGCGTGGACGACGAAGAAACGAACCGGCCACGGGGCGTCCAGGACTCGCCCGTCCATCAGGAATTCACGCAGGTAACGGCGAACGTCCGGGACTTTGGGTGAGTCGGGCGAGCCAAGATTGACGAGCAGGATGCCTTTTTTAGTCATGGTTTGGTGGCGCCTAAATAATTGCCGTAGCCCACGATCATGGTGGAGAAGATCAGCGTCGTCAAACCGGCGGCCAGGAAGCGCTTGGTGCGTGAACTCGTGCCTTTCCATTCACAAAGGCCAATGCCCCAGAGCGAGCTGAAAATGATGACGCTGGCCATGTGGATGGTCCAACTGGAGAATTTGTAGCGCTCCATCTGGCTCTCGCCCATGGTGTAGAAGAAGAATTGGAAGTACCAGGCGCCGCCAGCCAGCGCGCAAAAGGCATAGTTACGAAGCATCGGGGCCGCGACTGGGCTAGGAGGACGCGGGGCGGATGGGGCGGTGGGGAACTCGCCGTCAGCGGCGGGGCGTCTGGTGGCGCTGAAGTATTGGTAGCCGGTCCGGTTTTTAAGGTTGAGCAAGAGGCACCAGAAAAAGTTGGTGGTAAAGCCGCCGAACAAAACCACCACCAGGACGGGCAGGCCTTGCCAGATTGCTCGTGTTCCATGGGCAATAGTAAGCTCTTTGATAGGGTCACCCGCCGCGAGACCAAAGGAGAAGAAGGAACTCATGACGCCCGAGAAAGTGCCCATCCAGAGGCCTTTTTTGAAATTGAATTCACGCACCGTCAACTTCTTCTGGGCATCTTCCAATTCGTGTTCCTTGGAAGTGCCCGCCACCCCTGAGAGAGCGATGCCTGCCAAGCAGACCGCGACGCCGATCAGGATCGTTCGACCGGAGGCCGTTTGCCAAACATGCGAGACGAATTCGCCCCGGTAAATCGGGGGAACGAGGGTGCCAAAAGCAGTGCAATAACCAAGGGCCACCGCCATGCCCAATGACATGCCCAAGTAGCGCATGGTCAGCCCGAAAGTAAGCCCGCCCACTCCCCACATAACGCCGCAGAAATAGGCTTTGAGCAGGCAGGCGCGTGGGGTTTGGCTGAGGACGGACGGCAGGTCGCAAGTCATGGCTAATGCCAAAGCCCAGGGTGCAACGATCCAACTAAACACCCCCCCCACCAACCAATAGGTTTCCCAAGCCCAGTTCCTCACCGCTCGATAGGGTACGTAAAAACTCCCGGCGGCCAAACCGCCAAGCCAGTGAAAAACCACGCCCAAGAAGGGATTGGCGGACATAAATTAGTGCGAATTCAGCGGCTGCCGTAGAGAGATGAGCTCAAAAGCCGCGAGCATCGATCCCTTGAACGGCCCGACATTACGGAGGGGACAGCTTAGAGATGGGAAAGCAACGTTGCAAATCCTTCCCGGCGTGGACACGCTCAGGAGATGATCATGCCCTGGCCGACGGTCCGTTCGGAAGCCCTCGCCGATTACCGGATCTTCACAATTCGGAGGGATTGGAAGATCTCGCCACGAACCGGGCGTGAACATGATTTCTACGTCGTGGACGCCCCAGGGTGGGTGAATGTCATCGCGCTGACTGCTCGCGAGGAGATTGTGCTTATCGAGCAGTATCGGCAGGGTACCAACACAGTGGAATTGGAGATCCCAGGAGGAGTGATGGACGTCGCTGATCCGTCGCCCGTCGAAGGGGGGGTGCGCGAATTACGCGAGGAAACGGGCTACGAAGGCGAGAACCCAAGAATCATCAACCAGATTTGTCCTAATCCAGCCTGGATGTCGAATACCTGCTACACGGTGTTGGTGGAGAATTGCGAGTTGCGTCATCCGCTCGAACTAGACCATGCCGAGGACGTGGCAACACGGCTCACGCCATTGTCGGAACTGCCAGGCTTGGTGGCCTCAGGGCGAATTCGTCACGCTCTCGTGGTAGTGGCGCTCTACCAGTTTGAGTTGATGCGGCGCTTGCCCGAAACACCAGCCAAACCTTAGGCCGGGCGCAAACGGCCCCCCGCCAGGACTTTAAAGCGATTTCCACGCCATTCGATCGTGTTGCCGAGGAAGGACAGGAACCAGAGGGCCAGTTGGAGCAGATCCTTTACGGGGGCCATCCAGCACCAGGCCCAGTGAGCGAGCGAACCGGTCAAGCGGCGCTGGTTGTCGGCGGCTGTGACGACTCGGACGAGGAGGCAAAGTGCGAGGAAACCAGCCACGCCCGACCGAGGGCAGGCTAAGCACCAAAGGACCGGCCACAGGGTTGAGTTGCTGATCAGACTAGCGGCATAGGGAGCCGGCATGCATACCCGGATTGTGCGAGCCCAACGGAGCTGATGCCTCCAGACGGCGGTCCAGCCCTGTTTGGGCTCCCAGCAGTCAACGACGGTTGGGCAAAGCTCGAGGCGAGCACCAAGCCGAGCGACGCGGCGGCCAAGTTCAAAATCATCGGCCAAATGGCTAGTGAGAGCCGCAAAGCCGCCGATCGCCTCAAGGTGCGAGCGCCGAACGGCCATGGCCGCACCCAGGGCATAGCTGAGAGGAGCAAATCGCATTGATTGCAGGACACCCAGCCAGAAATCTGAATTCACCGCCAAGGCCTCCCAGCGCATGGCCACCGTGGTGGGATTGGCGAGCCGGTAGAAGGGACAGACCAAGCCGACGGATTCGTCTTGGAATGGGCTCAAAAGCTGAGCCAAACTGTCTTGGGGCACGCGTACGTCGGCGTCGCTCACCACCAGCAGGTCATATTTAGCCCGTTTCTCCAACTGGCTGAGGGTGGACACCTTGGCATTGGGGCCGAGGCTTTTCCCGCAGAAAACCAACTGGGCGTCGACCCCGGGATTCTCAGCCAAGATAGCCTGTACCGCCTCGACCACTGGATCGGTATGGGACGCAACGCCAAACAGAATTTGGCATTGTCCGGAATAGTCCTGATTCAACCAGCTGCGCAAACAGGCGGAGGTCTCGGAGTCGCAGCCCTTTAGAGGTTTGAGCAAGGTGACGGGAGGCGCGGGTTGGGCGACAGCAAACCGGCGGTTCAAGGGGTAGCGTACCCCTTCCAACCATTGCCAGAGAGTGATCCCGAGACTGACCAGCGCCAAACTGCCGAGGGCGATATCCAGCAAGCTCACTAGTGCGGAACGAAAGGTCAGCGGGAGCTTACAGACGCCCGGCGGCAAAACGAAGCACAAATGGCACATCCAGGAGCCGCAGTAAACGCGGCAATTTATGCTAATCAAATACCAATAAAAGAGACATTATTCTAATTGAAGTATCCGTGGGCAGATTTAACTTTATGATCGTTATTCCAACATAAAACTGATGAAAACCACTTTAAGATTAGGACTTTGGACCGCGTGCCTTCTAGGCACCATCGCCAGCGTCAACGCGCAGAACCTGGTCACCTTCCAGGTGAACATGGGCGTCCAGACCTCGCAGGGGAACTTCGATCCGACGACCAACACCGTGGAAGCGCGCGGAGATTTCAACAACTGGAGCGGAGGCTTCACCCTAACCAACAGCACGGCCAACCCTGACATTTATTCCGGCAGCTATTCGTTTGCGGCAGGATCGGTAGGCACCTCCGTGGCGTATAAGTTTGTTTACGTGAGGGACGGCAACGCCAACTGGGAAACCCTCGGCAATAATCGGACATTCACGCTACAGGACGGCGGCCAAACGCTGGACGTAGTCTATTTTTCGGATATCTCCCCCGTTCAGGAGACGACATCTGTAACTTTTCAGGTCGACATGAGCGTGCAGGCGGCCGAGCGATTGTTCGATTCGACCAGTGACACGGTGGAAGCGCGCGGCGGCTTCAACGGCTGGAGTGGAGGTTTCACGCTGACACCCAGCGCGACGAATGCGGACGTGTACGTTGGCACGACCGATATCACCGGAAGTCCGGGCGCGCAGATTGAATACAAGTTCGTGGAGGTGAAGAACGGCAACGCGAACTGGGAAACGAGGGGCAATCGCGCGTTCACGCTCCAGAGCACCAACCAGACTTTGGATGTGGTTTACTTCGACGACGCCTCAGTGGTGGTGGGCAACATCCAGGCTGCAGTGTTGTTTGCCGTGGACATGAACGTCCAAATCGCGACGGGCAACTTCGACACGAACAGCGACGAAGTCTATGTGCGCGGGAACAAGATGGGTTGGGACGTGCCGCCCTCAGGTTTTCAGCTGTTCGAGGATGCGACACATGCCGGCGTCTACACGAACACTTACGAAACGGACACTCAGCTCGTCGGGGAACAATTCCAGTTCAAGTTCACAATCTGGCGCCCGAACACGGCGGCGACCGTCTGGGAGGATGGCAACAACAAGATCCTCGTCTTTGATGGCACAGAGCCCCTGAATACGGACGGTTATCACCAGCTCAGCTACGGTCCGGTTTTCTTCAATGGCATCACCTTCAGCGATGTGCTCTCGGAAGACACATTGGTCACTTTCAGCGTCAACATGACCAATGCGGTCCGCATGAACGGCACACCTTTTGACCCGGCTAGCGAAGGGGTTTGGATCAACGGCAGTTTTTTCAATCCGTGGTGGGGCTGGAATACGATGCCGAGTGAGGACCAAATGGTGGATGACGGCACGGGCGCGGACAAAACCTCCGGCGATCTCATCTATACATGGCAGTATCAGTTCACGAAGGGCCAACCCACGCAGATCACGTATAAGTACGGCATCGAGAGCGGCGACAATGAGGCTGCTTCCGGTTCGAACCATGTTCGTTTCATTGGTTCCGTGGGGAGTTATGTCATGCCACTCGACACCTTCGGCGTGATGTTCCAGGAATCGCCCGTGAGCACGCTCTCCATCCAGGCAGCCTCTGGTGGTGGCCATATAACCGTAGCCTGGGAGGGGCGACCAGGCGTACATCTCCAACGGGCGACATCGCTCCTGAAGGCGGCCTGGCAGGATGTGGCGGACACGGACGGGAAGAGCTCGATCACCCTGACCGCCGAGGGCGGAACGAGCTTCTTCCGCCTAGTAAAGCCTTAGGCAACGGCTAGAGAGAGTTTGCATCCGGCGAGGCGCGCGAGCGCCTCGCCGTTTTGATTTCCACGCCCTGTTACAAAGTGTCCAAGCTGTTTCGGATTGCTTCGGCGAGAGCCTGGGGGCTGAAGGGCTTGGGCAGGAACTGGATTCCATTCTCAGAATCCGGGGTACGCTCGGCCTGGTGCGGGTCATAGCCGCTCATGACGATCACTTTCAGGCCTGCCCGCTCCGCCTTCAAGCGATCCGCCAACTCCCATCCGGACATCTTGCCTGGCATGACGGCGTCGGTGAGGAGGAGGTCAAAAGCGCCTTGGTGCTCGCTCCAGACGCGGAGGGCATCGGCACCGGAAGAGGCGGTTGCCAGCCGATAATTGAGCTTCTCAAGGACCAAGCGAACGAACCGGCGCAGGTCGTCCTGATCCTCCACAACGAGAATACGTTCGCTGCCGCCCGGGGCACCCATGGCGGCTTGGGCTGTGAGCTTGGATTGATCCCCGGAAGGTTTTGCGGGAAAGAAGACGCGGAAGGTGGTGCCGTCTTCCGGCCGGCTCTCGACTTCGATCCACCCGTGGTGCTGTTGGACGATGCCGTGAACGGTGGCCAGACCGAGGCCGCTACCGCGGGCAACGTCTTTGGTGGTGAAGAAGGGCTCGAAGATCCGGGGTAAGTTCTCGGCACTGATGCCCGCGCCATTGTCATGAACGGTCAGGCAGACGTATTCGCCCAGCCTAGCTTGCGGCTGGCTGCGCTGGTAGACGGGATCGACCAAACGCACTTCGGTGCGGATGGTCAACTCGCCGCCCAGCGGCATCGCGTCGCGCGCGTTGATGGCAAGGTTCATGAGAACCTGTTCGAGCATGCCCTGGTCAGCATCGATGGGCGGCAGAACAGTTGCGGATTGAATGCTGAGGGTGATGTCCTCTCGGATCAATCTGCCGAGCAGGCGCACCAGATTCGCCACCACGGCATTGAGGTCAAGAGAGGCCATCTGCATGGGGTGCTTGCGGCTGAAGGTGAGCAACTGCCGGGTGAGATTGGAGGCACGGTCAGCCGCGCCCACCACCTGCCGCAACCAGTCTTGACCGTCGGGGGACAGTTTTTCGTAGGCCAGCGTCAACTCGGTCTGCCCGCGCATGATGGTGAGCAAGTTGTTGAAATCGTGGGCTACCCCGCCGGCCAGCAATCCGATGGCTTCCAGCTTCTGGGCCTGGCGCAGCTGGTCCTCGAGACGGCGTTGCTCGGTGATATCCTGCACGGTCCCGATCAGGCGAACTGCCTTGCCTGAAGACTCCGAGATGATTTCCGCCTGTTCCTGGACGATTCTCTCGGTCCCGTCGGGGCGAACAATCCTGTGGCTGACTCCGTACGGCCGCAAGTCGCGCACGGCCGAATCGACGGCCTGCTTCACGCGATCGCGGTCCATTTCATGGAGGCAAGAGAAGAAGGCCTCGCGGCTGGGAGTGAAGCGGGCCGGGTCCTGGCCCAGAATCCGGTAGGTTTCTTCCGACCAATCCAAGGCGCCGGTGTTCAAGTCCAGTTCCCAGCTCCCGACCTGGCCGATGCGTTGGGCATAAAGCAAACGGCTGTGCTCCTTTTGCACTCGCTCCTCGCTGTCCTTTCTGAAGGTAATGTCCTCGGCGATGCCCGCCACGCGGTAGACCTCTCCGGCTGCGTTCTTGATCGGAAAAGCGCGGTCTCGAATCCAGCGGACTGTTCCGTCAGGCTGAAGCACACGGTATTCGGTATCATAGAGGCCAGAGGAAGCACGCTCCTTACGCTCGAGGGCGACGCGCGCGCGGTCGGCCTCGTGCACGCGCTCGAGCCATGAATTAGGGTTGGCCAGGAGACTGGAGCAGGACTGGCCCCACACCCGCTCGTAGGCTGGACTTACGTACATCATGGTGGCGCCGTCGGGGGAGGAGAGCCAAAAAACCTCCTGGATGTATTCAGCCAGTTGGCGGAACCGTTCTTCGGATTCGCGCGCCGGAGCAGCTCGGCGCTTATCGCCAAGAGCCATCGTCCAGCGGTATGCCAGGGCACCCGCTGCCAACCCGATCAATCCGCCATGGAGAAAAGTGAGCATTACCCCGCGCGATAAGGCGCGCAAACGTACCCAATCCTGACACCGGAGAGGGAGGGGGCAACCCGATTAGTGGGTTGCATCAATCAACCTTAGCACAGCAGTGATTCGGCCAGCTGTCAATCGTTGAGACCGAGCACCTTCGGAACCGCACGTCGCTACCGCGTCCACGGACGAACTTGGACCCTACTGGGGGGGGACGGGGGGGCTGCTTCCCTGGGCGGGACGCAGCATCTCTACGATCGCGTCCACGGCCTCGCGTGTGTCGTAGGGCTTGTCGAGGATGCGGACACAGGGGAGCCGGTCCACCTGCTGGCGCTCCTCGGCATCCAGACAGCCTGAGGTAAGGATGAACTTCATCGCCGGCCATCGTGCCGCCGCGCGGCGAATCAGCTCGGTGCCGGTAAGGCCCGGCATGTTTTGATCGGTGAAAAGGAGATCGATCGGCGTAGAGTTGCGGTCCAGGATTTCGAGCGCGCCCAGGGCGTCGCTGGCCATGAGGACTTGGAAGCCCGCAGCGTTGAGAAACGCGTTAGCGAAGTCCCTTACCAGGTCGAGATCGTCCACCACCAACACCGTGCCGCGGCCGGTGCCCAACTCGCGCCGGACGGTTGGCTGCGCGGCCGTGACGGAAGTATCCACGGAGGGGAGGTAGATATGGAAGACGGTCCCCTTGCCAAGGGCAGTCTCGACTTCGAGAAAGCCCATCGCCTGGGTTACGACGCTATGGGCAATGGACAAGCCAAGACCAGTGCCCTTACCGGTCCCTTTGGTGGTATAAAATGGGTCAAAGATTCGCGGGAGCACTTCTGGCGGGATGCCGGTGCCAGTGTCAGCCACCTGGCAGTGCACGAACAGGCTCCCAGGCGCCGTATGAGCGCGTACCGCCTGGTCGGAGGTGAGCCTGACCAAGGCATTGATGATCGTGAGTTTTCCCCCGTTGGGCATAGCGTCCTGGGCGTTGACGCAGAGATTGAGCAGGAGTTGACTGGCGCGAGTTGCGTCCATGCTTACTTTGACGGGGACAGGAGCGGGCCGTAATTCCAGATGCACCTTGGCCTTGATCGAGCGGCGAGTAAGTTGGCTCACTTCCTTGATCAGCTCATTGAAATCGAAGACCGTGATTTTTTCGTCGGAGGCACGGCTGAAGGAGAGCAGTTGATGAGTGATTTCTCCTGCGCGGGTCGCTGCCTGGTCGATTTGATCCAATTTCGAAAGCACCTGCGCATCAAGCCCGTCCTGCATTCCCAGGAGGCTGGCATTGCCGCGGATCACCAGGAGAAGGTTGTTAAAGTCGTGGGCCACTCCCGCTGCGAGCGCGCCGATGGTCTCCATCTTCTGAGACTGGTAGAGCTGTCGTTGGAGCTGGTGGAGGTTGGTTTGGTCGCTCACTTCGTAAATGAGGCCGCTGACAGCTTCCCGATGGTACCAAGGCGAAATGCGAATGAGCCAGTGGTGGCCGTCATCAGAGGTGTTTTGGAGTTCCTCCGGCGCGCCGTCGGCCAGGACTGATCGAAAGACGGCGAGGAGATCCTGGCGGCTGGACTCCTTGGCAACCAATTCCAAGAGCGGCTGACCGATTCGAGGCGGCGCTTTGACCGTTAGCCAACCATGTTCGGAGGGGAAGCGCTTCCAACCGTCGTTTGTATGGGTGAGTCGAAACTCCTGGTCTACCGTGTAGATTGCGGTTTCGATCGAATTGAGGATGCTGCGGACAAAGTCGTGTTCTCGCTGCAACTCACTTTCGAGTTGCTTGCGTTTGGTGATGTCGCGTTCGGAAGCAACAAACCCGAGGAAACTGCGATCCCGGTCAAAAATAGGGGAAATCGTTGCCTCGACGGCGTAGGTCGAGCCGTCGCTACGCCGGTTGGATAGCTCACCCGTCCAATCGCTCCCAGCCATCGCGGTGTCGAGGTAGGACTTCATTTTGAGCTCTTGACCAGGCGCTCGGAGGAAGTCGGCCTGGCGTCCCAACACATCCTCAATGTCATACCCGGTTACATTCTGGAAGGCGGCGTTTACAAAAGTGATCCGCCGCTCGGCATCGGTGAGGAAGAAGACGTCGGGAGTCGCGTCCACGGCGGTCACGAGACGGTGCACATGGGATTCCATGCGCCAACGCCGGCTGGCGTCTCTGATCGTTACCAGGACATATGCCCCGGCCAACGGGGTGACTTGAAGATCGGCGAGAAAGACGCTCCGACCGGGACCCTTGAGCGCAACTGCTTGGAGGGATTCGCCGCGACCAACTTGGGTCTCAGGGCTTTTAAAGAGGCGGCCCAGGGTTGCCTCCGGCAAAGCCTCGAACAAACACCCGGCCAAGTCGGTTGGCTCATTGTCGCGCCCCAAAAGGCGGCGGGCCCGAATGTTGGCATCCAGAACGCGCCCCAGGCGATCGCAAACCAATTGCGCCTCCTCGCCGCTCTCGAAGAGGCATCGGCGCCAATCGATCTCAGTTTGCCACGGCACTGCTGCCACCAGGTTCATCGTCTTAAGCTCCGACCCACCCCGCTCCGAACTGCCCTCAGCAATAAACAAACAACGACTGAGTTATCGGATTAATTCGGTTGTGGTTTAGGAGCTTATCAATGTAAGTAGCGCTCAACTGCTGTCCCTCTGGGATCAGCAGCATTCCATTGGCGGTGTAGATTCCTTTGGCCAGAACCATCCCAGGGCGCAGCTCCGCCAACAAAACCTCACGCTGGCGCCGAGGAACGCATGCCTTGGGCAAAGCTCGAACGAATGCGCGAACGGCGTCGGGATCGAAGGCCGTTCCGCTGCCAAGCTTGATCGCCTCAACGGCGTCTGCCGGTTCGAAGTTGCTTTCTGCATAGGCCACCGAGACAGCCAGCAAACGGCCAAGCCAAGGGATTTCCTCCCCGGCCAAGCCGTCCGGGTAGCCTTGGCCGTCATAACGCTCATGGTGAGATCGGATGGTGATACCCACTTGCTCGAGGTGGCGTACAAACCCTGCCAGCTCCTGGCCCAGCACCGGGTGCTGTTCGATCAGAGCACGTTCGGCGTCGTTGAGGTTGGCAGGCTCGCGCTGCCATTTTTTGATCAGGTGGCGGGGGACACCCACCAAGCCGATGTCGTGGAGCCAAGCACTGATTTCCAGGGTTTGCCGCTGCTCAGCCGTGAGGTTGAGCGTTTCGTTCATCGTCCGGCAGATCTCAAAAACACGACGGGCCTGACTGCCCAACGTGGGGTAAAAGGTCTGCATGGTCTGCAGGCACAATTCGACCGATCGTTCGAGATTCTTGGCCAGAGCCTGGTTAAGCGCGGCCAGTTGCTGGTTCTGTTCAGCAACCCGACCCAATTGCTCCTCCAACGACTTGTTGAGCTGTTTGAGCTCGTCGTTCATGGCCAAGGTGGTGGCTTGGAGAACGGCGTTGCGGCAAATCAGCTCGTGACGTTGGACTGCGTTGCGTACCGTGGCCAGCAACTCCTCGCGCAGCCAGGGCTTAACGATGAAGCGATAAATCTCTCCCTTATTGATGGCGTTGATGACCGTGTCGAGGCTCAGAACTGCGGTGATTAGGATGCGGGTCGCCTCCGGCTGCAGTTGCTTGACCTGGAGCAAAAAATCCAGACCCGTCATCCCGGGCATCTGGTGGTCAGAAATGATGACCGCGAAGGGACCGGTCTTGAGCAATTCAAGAGCGGGAACAGGACTGAGTGCGGTGACTACGTCATAGCCCTCGCGGCGCAAAGTTTCCCTCAATGCCACCAGCACGATCTCCTCGTCATCCACCACTAGGATGCGCTGGGATGCCGCTTCGGCCGGGGCCTCGCTTGGGTTGGTCATGGGGCTTTTCGGGTATCTTGGAAGATTGCGTTGAGTTTCGCCAGGATTTCGTGGGCACCCAGGTCGGGAGGGATGAGAAGGTCCAAGCGCTTCAAGATCTGAGTGTCTAGTTCGTCCTGATTCGAGCCAACGATCTGCAGGATGATCTTCACAGGCATGCGATAGCGCTCAATCTCACGAAAGAGGGTGCTGCTCAGGACTGGCTCCGCCGCTGCCAGCAGCATTACGCCGGAGAACAGGTAGTCGGGGGAAAGGAGCATTTCATGCGCCGAATCCTCGGAATACGCCATCACCACATAGTACCCGTTTTGGCGCAAGAACTCGACGACGCCCTCCAAAGCAGGCCCGGGCTGGCCGATGACCAGAAGGGTCCGCCGGGCCGAGGTTGCATGGCTTTGTTCGCGCTCGGCCTCGGTAAAGTCGGCTTGAGGCAGCCAGACGCGGAAGGTGGTTCCTGCCTTGGGGGTGGAGTCGACTGAGACTGCACCGTGATGCTTTTCGGTGAATAATCGAGCGTTGTAGAGGCCCAGACCGGAGCCTTTGTTGAGGGGTTTGGTGGTAAAGAAAGGATCAAAAATGTTCGGGACATTGCGGGCAGGAATGCCCGAGCCGTTATCCTGGATCATGAGGCAGATCGCTGGCACTGATGGCAGTTCTCCTTGGACGAACTGCATCGGCGGATAGGCCTCGCAGCGGCTGGCTTCCAGGCGGAGCTTACCCCCTTGCGGCATAGCGTCGACAGCGTTAATGATCAGATTAATGAACACCTGGCGGAACTCAACCGCGTCCACGTAGAGCGGCAGGGGCTGAGTTGCGAGTGCGGTTTCCAGCTCGATGCGGCGGGGCACGATCTTCCGAGCCAAATCTTTCATATCCGTCACCAGCTCATTCAGGTCGTGGTAATTGCGCTCGCCGACCCGACCATGATGCAAGTTGAGAATGCGGTGCACCAACTGGCTGGCCTGCATGGCGTTGCGCTGAATGAGGGTGAGGCCTTCCTGGAAGGGATGGTCTTGGCCGACTTGGGACTGGAAGACCTCGCTGAGGGAGTGAATCCCGGCGATGATATTGCTGAAATCGTGGGCGAGGCCCATGGTCAGCAAAGCCAGGGTCTCTTTCCAGGCGGCTGAGGAGAGACGGGTCTCGGCAATTGTCTGGCGGGTGACGTCAAGCCAGACGCCCTCGTAGCCCAGTATAAGCCCGTTAGCAGCGCGCAGGGCTTGGCGGTACTCGAGCACATAGGTGACCCTGCCGGTGTGGGCGTGCCGTATCCGATAGGTGCTAGTGACCCCTTCATGGGCTTGGCCGGCGCGCCGAAGCTGCTGCTCCAGCTCTTTCGTATCGCCTTCATGGACCACTCGCCAGAGGAGTTGGGGCTGCCGTCGCCATTCTGAGGCCGCGATGCCCGTCAGCATTTCGATCTTGGGGCTGACAAAATGGAAGCTCAGGTCCGCCCGCTGGCTGAACACAATCCCGGGCCAATGGTTCACCAGGTTGTCAACCTGGGCCTCAGCTCGAATCAGCCGGCTATAGAGCAGCCGTCGGGCGGCATCCGTCCGAAAGTGGTCCTCAAGCGAACTCTCGGCCAACTGAGCGGGCGGAGCGAGAGTGGAATTCAAGCGCACGAAGCAAACGGCCTCGTGACGGGCAATCTCTAAGCAAAACCATTGGCGCTCATCGCCGGCGGAGGCATCCAATTCCAGCTTGGCAAATGCCGAAGGCTGTTGGAGAAGGTCGCTGATCGGTTTCTTCCATTGGGGAACCCGGCTCCAGATCGCGGGCCAGAATGGGGTCCCGCGCAGGCCGTCCTCGGTGTTGCCGAGCCAATGGCGGAGGGCTTCATTGGACTGAAGGACACAACTCGCCTCGTCAAGCATGGCCCAACCTGCTTCCAGCCACTGGTGGGGCACGACAAAACGCTCTGGGAGTCCCGACGACTTGGGTTCCGCAGGCACGACGTCTCCCGGCTCCGATGGCGTGGTCATTATTGGGTTCATCAAGCGGCTCAGGCTTACAGTCGGTATGAGTTCGCCGTACTCAACGGCCTGGGAGGCATGACAATGCGCGCCAAACCGCGCACTTCGCGGTTTCTGCCGGCTCGAATTGCTCTTGCCCTGGAATCCCAGGATTCTCACTTAGTTTCGTGGGCAACTGAATCCGAGCGTTATGGCAGCCTAGCACGGCCGCAGAAATAAACGCGAGTAAATCCGGGAAACTGATCGAGAACAGCCAAATGATCCATCGGGGAAGGCCGGCAGACGCCTTTGCCAGAAGGCATCATGAATAGGAGCACCAATGGGGAGTAGCACTGGGGGCATAGGAATGGCGGACTCGACGGAGATTGCGGCTGGTGTCTTTAAGCGCATTCATCTGAGCCAGAGCTGCTTGGCGCTGTGCCGCAACCAATTCTCCGTTGCGCGATTCGAGTCCGATCAGGGAAGAAATGATGCGTCGCAATTCCTGCTCAGTCCCGGACCAAGACCAGCCTTCTGAGGCGGCTTCAGATTGAGCATCCTCAGTCAGTCGAATAATCAAGGGCTGCAAGGCTCGCTTGGCTTCCTGGCATTGACTTACCTGCGCCCAGTTACTCGCCTGGATGGCGTCGGTTTCCGTTTCGGTCCACTCTCGCCAACTCTCATAAGCTTCGAACAGGCTACTCCTCCCATTCATAACAGATCAAAGGAAAGGGCCTCAAGCGGCCACTCGGGACATGGGTTCATCGGACGGGGCGCCGGAACCTCGTTGAAGCATTGTGGCCCAGGCGTCGCGGAGCACGGTGATGCTCTGAATGACCTCGCGGATGCCTTCCTGATCCTTTCGCATGTTACTCTCCATCAATCGTCTATCGAAATAATCGTAGAGCCGCCGCAGGGTCCAGGCGAATTCGCCGCCAGCTTCGACATTCAACGAGATGGACAGCTCCCGGATGATTTCTTGAGCCCGCTGCACGTTGCTATTAATGGTGGCGTTAAACTCCACTGGATCATCGTGGGCGAAACCTGCGAGCGCGGCTTCAAGAAACCGGACGGCGCCATCGTAGAGCTGGAGGATGAGTTGCCCCGGGGTCGCCGTTTGAGTTGCTACCCGTCGGTAGGAGTTCCACGGGTTTGAAGGTGCCATAGCTAATCCTGGGAGGAATCAGGGGATCCAACGATCTTGGAGGCGAGCAAGTCAGCCACCCGCCCCATTACGGCGCGGGACGGGTAATCAGGGTCGGCGATCAAGCTCTTGGCGCGGGCAACCTGTTCCGGACGAGCTTCTGGGGTAGCTTTCAGGCCCTGGTCAAGGGCGCCGACTTGATCGAAAGCGACCGAGTCATTGGCAGTTTCTTGGAGTGCGGGCCGCGGCTGGCTAGCCGCTAACTTGAAGACCGCCCCCACATTGCTGGTTAACTTAATTTCCATAACGGATCGCCCGAATTGTTTTCGCGACATGTTTGAATACGCCCAAGACAGTCACAATGGTTTATCGGCATGGAGCTCGGGTTACTTTAGCCCAGGTTTAGCGCCCTGGGAGGGTGGACAAAGCCGAACTGAGGGCATAGTGCCCGAATCGGCTTGGGGATTCCAGGATGCTGCGTGAATCGGCCAAAACGGCGGGGGTGGAATGGTCGAGCTGCTGGTAGCGACGCGCGGCGTTGGTCACGCTCGGCTCGCGGGCATCAAAGACCTCGTCCACAGCCCAGAGCGTCGCCGCGCCGTGGCAATCCACGAGTTGACACCGCCACCCCACCGCCAGCGGCGGGTAGGGCCGGTAACAAGTGAGCCGGCAGAACATCACCGCGTCACAACCGAACTCGTCGCGAACGGCCTTGAAGAGGCTCTCTGGAAGTTTCTCCTCCGCCGACCAGACCATACGCCCGGTGAGTTGACGGACCTGCTCGGGGGTGGCCCAAACCGTTTCAAAGCGCTTGACCCGAGCCAATTCCTCCCGAAGGACTGGCCTGAGAGACAGAATCGCAGCTTCTGCGCTGGGAAGCTCAGCCTCGGTGGTCATGGGCAAGACGACCACACGTCGGACGTTGGGTGGCAGGTTGGTGTCAGCCAGGAACACGTTGGCGGGCTTGTATGAAGGTCCGATCACAAACTCGGACGGGGAGAGTGAACGGCAACCGGCGGTTGCCAGGCCGAAGAGCGCGAGGCCCAGGGCCAAAAGGATCTGATTACGAAGGGGAGGTTTCATTGAATCTTGCCAGGGAATCATCCAACTGCTCCAGCCAAGGCAGCAGCCGTTGCTCCAAGGCGTCCGAAAAAGAGGCGCCGTCGCGCTGTTCGCAAATCGATTCCAATTCAGAGAGCAGCCGACCCAGGTGCTCCGCTTCGATGACTCTGCCGCGGAAAACGGAGAGGGGGAGAGGCGGCGGCTGTGGAAACAGCTCGGTGCAGAAACTCAGGGTGACCAGCGGCTCCTTCAAATCCGGCAGCAAATCCCACCAACAGCGTTGGACCACGGGCCAATCGTTGATCAGCGCCAGCAGAACGGCACCCTCGACGCGGGACTTAAGGTGCTCAACCTGTTTGCGCGCGGCGCGCAAGAGCTGAAAGCGCAATTGATCGAAACTGATGGTTGAGGCCACCACACGTTTGAAACGGCGAGAAGGAAGGGATGTATCGCCCAGGTTCAGGGCCATGCCATCGACGGTGAGTGAGAAAAGAATCCGCTGCTGGCAAAGAGCAAGTATTTCCAGGTGGGCTCGAACTGCGGTCAGCGAGCTGGCGTTCTGCCCCGCCAAGGCGACTGGCTTCCCATCGAGGAGGACACTCGTTTGATAGGTGTTTTGAGGAGTTGAGGCCGGTGCGCTCATAGAGCAATTATCGGCAGAATAGAGCGAGGATTGAGTGGTTACGATCGAGATAGGTCCCCTTGTCGAGGCGTCCCCAGGGCGGAGGTGAGTTACGACCCTCCAAACTTGTTGTTGGTCAGGAAGGAGAGCTGGCTGTTGATCGAAGCCTGGGCGCTTTCCATTGCAACGAAGCTCTGGGTAAGCCTTTGTTGATCTGCCAGGATGGTCCGCTCCATGGCAGCGATCTGATCGTCAATGGCCTTCGATTGAGTGGTGAGGCTGTTTTGCGACACCGAAATAGTACCTGAGTCGCCTGTGGTTTGGGTGATGTAGGCATCAAGATTGACCGCCAAACCATTTGTCGAATCGGTGAACAGGGACTGGACCGCACCTGGATTGTTGGCTAACGCCGTGGCGAGCTTGGTGGCGTCTCCAACGCTAAGAGTGTCGTCCTGTCCGTTGGAGACAATGCCCAGATCGTCGAGGCTCTTGAAGCCCGACGGGTTTCCCGAGATGACGTTGGTAACCAGGGACCGCAGCTTGCGAGCGATTTCATTCGCCTCGGAGTCCGAGCTGAGAATCCCCGGCGTGACATTGCCCTGGGAGTCAGTCGAACTGGCGGTATAGGAGGTAATCGCACCCTGCGCCTGATTGTAGGCGTTGACGAAGTTGTTGACGGCGGTGGTGACTTTGCTGGTGTCGCTGGTGACGACCAGGCTGGTTGACGATCCCTCGGTCAAAGCCGTCACGGAGACGCCGGTAATTCCCGAGCTGGCATCCGTAATCGTATTGGAATTACTCACCAATGGGTCGCCCCCATTGACTCTGTAGATAAGGTTCTTGCCATGCTGCAGGCTTCCTCCCAACAAACCCGAGGCGGTCAAGAAGGTGCCGCTGGTCTGGCTCAGGCCAATACCGATGTCGCCCGTTGAGGAGTTGGTCAGGAGGAATCGGTCCTTCATCGGGTCGTAACTCGCCACCACGCCGGCTCCGGAGCCGTTGATGCGATCGATGAGACCCTGCACGGTGTCCGTCGCCGAGTCGTACGAAATGGACACCCCGTTGATGGCAAATTGGCCGGTGCCGGTAACGCCGGAGGCGAAGCCCGCCTTAGCCAAGGTGGCGGTAGTTTGGATGCGGCCGAGGGTTGCGGCACTCGAGATTTGGCTGGTGCCATTGTTGGACAGCTTCATGACCGCGAGGAAGTTGCTCGTGTCGGTAGCGCTGCCGAGAACGATTTCACTGGAGCTCTGCAGGGAGATCTTGTCGGTGGTGTGATTGTAGCTGGCGGTGACGGCATTGGTGGTAGCAGCTTTGATTTTATCGAACACACTCTTGAGGGTGTCGGTGGTGGCGACGGTCACCTGTTGGCCGTTGACGGTGAAAACACCTGCCGTGATTGGGACAGCCACGCCGGCGGAAGCAATGGTCAAGGAGCTGACATCATCAGAGGCATTGAGTGGGCTGGCGATGGCCGATGTTCCCTGCCGGACAGCTGCGGTGGCCAGTTGATCGAAATTAAGAGTGTAGGTACCCAGTGCAGCACCGGTTCCGGCGGTGGCAGAGGCAGCGGAGGAGTTCCCTACTTGCGCGGCGCGACCCTGGTAGAGGGTTGGATCTTTGAGCGCATCGACGGCGGTCAGGACCGAACCCAGCCGGGTGCCGATGTCGGTGTAGGCGGCGCTCTTCTGGTTGTCGGTGCTCTGCTCGGTCCGCAGCGCTTTTTCCGGAGTGCGTTCGGCGGTGATTAACTGAGTGACCACCGACTGCCAGTCAAATCCGCTGGCAAGCCCTGACAACGAAACGGCGCTCGATGACGAAGACACGGCCATACAGGAAGCTTATCGGCGGGGTTCTCCGGGACTTTAGCCCGGGAATGAAAAAATACCCGGACGGCGACTTGCGCCGTCCGAGTATCGCGAGGTTAGCGGCTTACCAGGATTACTGGAGGAGCCGGAGAACCGAGTTGGGCATCGAGTTCGCCTGTGCCAACATGGCCGTGCCCGCTTGGACAAGGATGTTCGCCTTGGCGTAATTTGTGCTTTCCTCAGCCACATCCACATCCGTGATCCGGCTGCTTGCGGCGGAGAGGTTGTTCTTCAAGACGCTCAACTGATCGGTGTAGGAACTCAACACCGAGATGTTAGCACCGACCGAGCCACGGTCTGAGGCAAGCTGCGTTACAGCGGCTTTGACCTTGGTCAGCGCGGTCTGAGCATTGCCGACGTTATCGACGGTGGAACCGGTGGCCTGCGTGTAAACGCCGGCGGTAAGGTCCACGCCGGTGGTGGTTACCTTGTTGGCATCACCGTCAATGGTGACCGAGAGACCGGTGCCATTGAACAGCGAAACACCATTGAAGTCTTTCGTCGCCAGGTCGTTGATGTACGTGCCCAACTTCGTGAACTCGGTGTTATAGGCTGCGCGATCGGCATCGGTTTTGGTGGCGTCCTGGGAGGCCACGGCCAGCTCGCTCATGCGATCCAGGACGGAGCCGACCTTTTGCAGAAAGCCATCCTGAGTCTGGCTGTAGGAGACCGCGTTGCCAACGTTGTTGCTGGCGGCAGAAATGCGGTTGATCTGAGCACTCAAATGGATGGATTCCGCCAAACCCGCCGCGTCATCCTGGGGTTGCACGATCTTCGATCCCGAAGACAAGCGAGCCAGCGAAGCGTTGAGCTTGGTCTGTGACTCCGAGAGCAAGCGAGCGCTCATCTCGGCCGATGTGTTAGTGTTAATAACCATAAGACTCTTTCCGTGAGTCGCCCCGTCACCGGGGCTGCTGCATTCATGCGGCTTCCGTGCCACATAGTGAATTTGAATTGGGCTTCACCATTTCCCTGCCGGCATTCCCTGGCCGCCGGCGGCCACTAATTTGACAAAGGCTACATCGGCGGTCGCGGTTTGGACTTAAGCTCATATTTCACGCGGGCCATTAGGTATGGTTCTGATTAGGACTGCGGTGGAGGATTCGGGCACGAGCGGGTGGCGGTGGTTGGGATGCACGGCGCGGCCCGACGACGCCCTGCCGGTCAGGTTGCCGATTCCTTCCTCAAAGAGCTCAAGGCCAAAAGCAGAATACCCGGATAGCGTTGTGCGCTATCCGGGTATCGCGAGGTTGTCTGGGCTACAGGATTACTGGAGGAGCCGGAGAACCGAGTTGGGCATTGAATTGGCCTGGGCCAGCATGGCCGTGCCCGCTTGAACGAGGATGTTGGCCTTTGCGTAGTTAGTGCTCTCTTCAGCCACGTCCACGTCAGTGATGCGGCTGCTAGCGGCCGAGAGGTTGTTCTTGAGGACGCTCAATTGATCAGTGTAGGAACTCAACACCGAAATATTGGCGCCCACGGAGCCTCGATCGGAGGCGAGCTGGGTAACGGCCGCTTTGACAGCGGTGAGCGCGCTTTGGGCGTGCGTCACAGTATCCACGGCTGCGCCGGTCGCGCTAGTGTAGGTCGCGGAAGTCAGATTGACTCCGGTGGTCGTCACCTTGTTCGCATCACCATCGATGGTGACCGAGAGACCGGTGCCGGCGAACAAAGAAACGCCGTTGAAGTCCTTGGTTGCCAGGTCGTTGATGTACGTGCCGAGCTTGGTGAACTCCGTGTTGTAGGCGGAGCGATCAGCGTCGGTCTTGGTAGCGTCCTGCGAGGCCACAGCCAGTTCGCTCATACGATCCAGCACTGAGCCGACTTTTTGGAGAAAACCATCCTGGGTCTGACTGTAAGAGACCGCGTTTCCGACGTTGTTGCTGGCGGCGGAAATGCGATTGATCTGAGCGCTCAGATGGATGGACTCCGCCAAGCCTGCGGCGTCGTCTTGCGGCTGGACGATCTTCGACCCCGAAGACAGCCGAGCCAAGGATGCATTAAGTTTCGTTTGTGACTCCGAGAGCAAGCGTGCGCTCATCTCGGCCGATGTGTTTGTATTGATAACCATAAGACTCTTTCCGTGAGTCGCCCCGTTGCCGGGGCTGCTGCATTCATGCGGCTTCCATGCCGCAGGGTGAATTTAATGTAGGCTTCACCGATTCCCTGCCGACATCTACTGGCTGCCGGCGGCCAATCTTGCGATATCTGCTGAATCGGCAACTCCCAGGTTCAACTTGAGCCGATTCGATCGGGAGGGGACGCTGAGGCTTACGGTACATCGCAAACGCATATATGATTATGTTTGTTAAAGACGCGATCCGCCCAAAGACAAAAACTCGGACGGCGCGATTCGCCGTCCGAGTGGTGAGAAGTTATCGGGCTCCCAGGATTACTGGAGGAGCCGTAGAACAGAGTTGGGCATTGAGTTGGCCTGGGCGAGCATGGCGGTGCCGGCTTGGACCAGGATGTTTGCCTTGGCGTAATTGGTGCTTTCCTCGGCCACGTCCACGTCCGTGATTCGGCTGCTAGCGGCCGAGAGGTTGTTTTTCAGGACGCTGAGTTGATCGGTGTAGGAACTCAGAACCGAGATGTTGGCGCCGACGGAACCGCGGTCGGAAGCCAACTGCGTAACGGCGGCCTTGACGGCGGTGAGCGCGCTTTGGGCATGCGCCACAGTATCCACGGCCGAACCGGTGGCGCTGGTGTAGGTCGCAGCAGTTAGATTGACTCCGGTGGTGGTCACCTTATTAGCGTCGCCATCAATCGTGACGTTCAGGCCCGTGCCGGCGAACAGGGAGACGCCGTTGAAGTCCTTAGTTGCGAGGTCGTTGATGTAAGAGCCCAGTTTGGTGAACTCAAAGTTATAAGCTGAACGATCCGTGTCGGTCTTGGTCGCGTCCTGGGCGGCCACGGCCAATTCGCTCATACGGTCGAGCACGGAGCCAACTTTTTGCAGGAAACCGTCCTGGGTTTGGCTGTAAGACACCGCATTGCCGACGTTGTTGTTGGCGGCAGAAATGCGATTGATCTGAGCACTCAGATGAATGGACTCGGCCAAGCCCGCAGCATCGTCCTGGGGTTGCACGATCTTCGATCCGGAAGACAAGCGAGCCAGGGAGGCATTGAGTTTGGTCTGTGATTCCGAGAGCAAGCGTGCGCTCATCTCGGCCGATGTGTTCGTATTAATAACCATAAGACTCTTTCCGTGAGTCACCCTGTTTCCAGGGTTTCTTTCGTGCGGCATCCTTGCCGCAGGGCGAATTTAAAATGGGCTTCACCGTTTTCCCTGCCGCCATTTACTGGCTGGCGGCGGCCACGTTTAGGACACCTGGAGTATCGGCACTTTCTTCACCTACTTAAATGACTCACGAGCGCAACTGCAGATAACTTATGGGGGGAACCGATCGAATTCCGTTTTGAGAGATTGCTGCCTGAATCGGGCAACCCTCGCGCGGAATGCATCAGCGAGGGGGGGATATTTTGTTATATTCGGCCTGCGAGGCAATTCTCCGCACGGCAGGCCGAAACACGCACCGCGGCTCAGCGACCAACCATCAGCGCCACGGCCTGACGACGAGCAATCGAGGGGGGGGGCAGGCTGTCAGGCCGGGCCAGGGGCCGCTTCTTGCATTGCGATTTTGAGTATTCCGCCAGCCGTCGGCAAAATCTCCTCAAGGCGGGCTCGAGCCTGGTTGACGCGTTCAACCGCCGCGGTCGCACCGCAGGCCAACATTCGCCGGTACCACTGAAGAAACTCACGGCTTACCGCGGGCTCTTCGCCCGGATCGACGAGCGTTCCTGTGCGGCCATCACTCAGCTCGCAAAAGAGCGCAGCGGCGTGGCTTCGGGTTTCGGTTGCGGAGCTTTTGCGCCACAGGACCAGGGCCGAGGCGACCTCTCCACTCAACATAAGCGCCTCAGCCCGCTGTTGAATCAGGTCCCCATCGTCGGGCAGGTGTCGGAGGGCGACCGCAGTCCAGTCTCGAGCGAATTCCAAGAATTCCTGCTGGCTGAGGGCGATTTTCCCGCCCAGGCGCCACACCTTGGGATCTCCGGGGTCCGAATCAACCAACCGGCTCAGCACATCCAATGCGGCGATGGGTTTGCCTTGCTGGCAGCGAAAGACCGCCAAATCCACCTGAATCGCGCGGGCCTGAGGATCGAGTTCCAACGCGGCTCCGAAGGCTTCGTCCGCCGCGGCGAGTTGCCCCAAAGCGGCCAGCGCCCGAGCGAGGCAGTGATGGGGCGCAGCGGTGTGGATTTCACGGTGCACGGGCGAAAGAGCGGGCTGGGACCGTTTCCGCAAACAGGAACGCATTTCAACAGCCGCTTCCTCGAACCGCCCACGTTCCAGGAAGGCCAAGCCCAAAAGAAAATGATGTGAGGCGGTGAGACCGCTTCGTTGCGCGAGTGGAGATTGAAGCAAGTGGATCACCTGGGCCATGCTGTGCGCGCCGAGCAATTGGGTGGCGTACTGGGTCAGCAGCGTTTCGGCCAGTTCAGGAGACACGCCCTTGGGCGCTTGCTCCGAGAGTAATTCGAAGGCCCGTTGATATTCTCGCAAACCCTCCTCGGCCCAGCCCGCACGCCCCAGTTCCAGCGCCAGGTTCAAATGCAGGTTGGCATCGCCGGGAGACTCCTCCAGGGCCATCTCAAGCAAGCGCAGGTTTCGGCCGTTCTTATCTTTGCCCTCAACCACCTCGGAAGTATAACCATGGTGGATGAGCGTCGTCGTTCCGAGGCAGTTATCCAATCCCCACCGCTTGAGCATGGGTTCCAGACTGCCGAAGGCGTGTTCATGAATCCTGCCGCTGAAAAAGGCTCCGGGCGCGTTGCGGAAGAGTCGGGGCACATAGCAGTGACCCTCGGATTCCTTTCCGGCATTAACCAAGCGCAGCCGGTATGCCATCGTGTTTTTTGATGCCATTTCTTTCTGCACCGCCACCCGATCCGCCTGGGAGAGTTCCTCGTCGGCATCTAAAACGAGTATCCAGTCGCCGGTGGCATGTTGCAGGGCTTCGTTGCGAACCGCGCTGAAATCATCAGCCCACGGCAGGTGGTGCACTTCTGCTCCGAGACTCTTGGCGATCTCGATTGTGGAATCAGTTGAGCCGGTATCCACCAGAACGAGCTGATCAGCGTAACCCTTCACGGAAGCCAAGCACTGTCCGATGAACTTCTCTTCGTTCTTGGCGACAACACAAACGGTGAGCTTGATTGAATTCTCCTCCAGAGAAGCCGGCACCGAGAGCGGAACCGTCGGAACCGATTCACGAGTGGGAATCCGTGACAACGCCTTGCCTGCGTCCTTCCAGCGAGGAACCAGGTTTTGAGCCCTAGCGACGCAACGCTTCGCGAGCGGATAGTTCCCCGCTTTGGTCGCGATTTCAGCAAGGAGGAGGTAGGCTTCAGGATGGAATGGACGGCGGCGGATTGCCTCGATGGTTGCTTCCCAGGCCCCGGGAATATTCCCAGCGGCGAATTGGTCACGACCGGGCTGTAGATTTCCCACGAGAGCAACGTCCGGGGGTCGGAGATTCGCAGCCTTTCCAGGGGCGTCTTGGCGGTGGGTTCGCTCTGTGGCATCGCTTTGGAGGGCGAGTTCGTGCAGCCAGCAGGCTGCGGTCTTTGCGGTTCTTTCCCAGGTCCATTCACGCCGGACATACTCGCTTGCCTTTCGCCCGAGTTCGCGGGCCCAGGCGGGATCACCGACCATTTGCTTCAGGGCCAGCTTCAGATGCAAAGATGAGGCCTCTAGCCACCAGGCGCGGTCCACTAGCCTGAAACCTCCGACGGAATCGCCAATGAACTGGCGTTGCGCAGGAAGGCGGAAGGCATATTCATCCGTAGCGAAATCGTCGGTTGCGCCGCCACCGGTGACAATCACCGGGAGACCGCAAGCCATGGCCTCCAACACGGGAAGCCCAAAGCCTTCGCCACGATAGGGGTGCACCAAGCAGTCGCAGGCAGCGTAGAGGGAAGGGATTTGCTCCGGTGTGAGTTCCTGGTCCAGGTAAAGGATCTCCGGCGAATTGGGATCAGCTTGGGCAGCGCGGATCTCGGCCTCGAGGGTCTGCTCCGCATAGACGGATTTGCCGCCAAAATCTTTGATTACGAGGCACACATCGTCAGTTCGCCGGAAGCTCTCAAGGTAAGCCTTGAGCAACAGGTCGGGACCTTTGCGTTGGATGGTGCCGCCGACGAACAGAAACTTGTATTTCTTGTCCGTGGCGAGTGCCAAGGGTGGCACTCCCGGGCGGAAGCGCTGAGGATCGATACCCAGGGGAAGCAGTTTGACCTTGGATGGAGTCGCACCCGCCTCGAGGTACATCCGTTGGATATAGGTCGAATAGGCCCAAATCTGGTCCACTTTTCTGAGATGGGCGGCCCATTCACGCGGGATAGCACCGTACTCCCAGGGCTGCATCAGGACCCATTTGCCACGGCGGGGTTCTTCCCAAGTCGGGGGCCAGGCATGCCGAATGGTGATTTCGGTATCGGTTGGCGCTTTGGGCAGCAAGGTCTTCATCGCGCGGCGCAGTTCCGGATCAGAGGTCTGCCCGTTCCCTCCGGCTTTGGGACCAATCGGGCTGATCCTCAAACCGTGGCCTTGGGACAATCGGTGAGCGAGTTCGCGGTTGATATTGGAGAGGCTGCCGTAGTCCAGAAAAGTGCCTTCCAAGGCGACACTCCGAGTCTTCGGGTCAGAGGGGATGGCAGCCGGATGCAACTGTCGGCACAGAACTGCAGGGAGGACGGCAGAGGAGAATCGCCGTTCAATGGCCTGCAACCGCCGGACGACCAGTTCGCCGACCGCCTCACGGCTATAGTTGGTAGCCATGTGTTCGCGTGCCGCGACACCCTTTTGGCGAGCTTCGGCCGGGTTCTGCTGGACCCGGCGCATCAACTCCCGCAGGTGGGTAATCGAAGGATTGGCCCAGCGCTGGCCCTTATAGTGCCACAACTCGGGCTCGAGCCCCTTGGCCTCGGCGATCTCATAGTTGAGGAGATAAGAATTTTCCTCGTTCATGAACTGGGTGTTCGCGCTCCAGTTCGTGGCGATTACGGGCCGTTCCATGAGCATCGCTTCGTGCTGCGGACGTCCCCAGCCTTCGCCGCGGCTCGGGGCCAAATAACAATCGCAGGCTAGATACAAGGCGGGCAATTGACTGTTGGGCACCTGCTCCGCGAGAATCTCGATACGCGCCAGTGACTTGTTGCCGAGTTTCAGCGTGTCGATATAGGCCTCAACGCGTTTTTTGAGCGCTTCGCGCGGATCGCCTTCGGGCTTGGAGAAGAGGTAGGTGCGAAGATACAGGCACACGTCGTCCTCGCTGCTGAATTCCTGGAGGTAAGCCGCCAGCATGGCGTCCCACGCCTTTCGGGAGGACCATTCGAAAATGGAAAGAAAATTGAAACGCGCGCGGTTGGGCAGTGCAAGAGGCGCGTGATGTTGGGGATTAAAGAACGCGGCATCAACGGCGCCAGGCATGACGATCAGTTTATCACGATGAACTCCTGCTCCGGCGAACGTTTCCACGTTGAAGCGGCTGGGCACCCAGACCTCATCCATCCGATTGCAGGCTTCCGCCCAGCCTTTGGGGATGGTGTCGGTTTCATACATCGTCCGGCCGATATGATACTCGGCGTCTGTCAGTCTTCGGAAGCCGTTGGCCGGATTATGAGAGAGGGCAATTCCGCCTTTTATTTCCGCGAAGCGGTCCCGGCACTGAAAGAGAGCCTCGCGTTCGTCTTCGGGCAATCCGGCAACAAATTTCTCCGAGTGTAAATTATTGTCATGGAGTATCCCCACCGTCGCGCGTTGGGAGACGGGAAGGACGAAATTGATGGCTTCGCTGGCATAGCCGCTGGGGTTGAAGAACGGGGCCAACCATCGGATCGGCGGCCCAACTTCCGTTTCCCGACGCCGGATGACGTTTCCGTCCCGGGTATATCGACCGTCCTCGTGGGTGGTGGTACTCGCGGGATTTGACCGGATGCGAATGTCTGCAGCGCGAAGCCGCGCCGAGAAATCCAGATCTTCGCCTTGATAGAACTCCAGGTGATCAGCCCATTTCACGCGGTCGGAAACCGCGGCTTTCATGACGCACAGCCCTCCCGTCACATAGATATGCTCGTCGGGTTCTCCATACTCCAGAAGTGAATGCCCCTTTGGTCCGCCCTGGGTTGCCCAATCCCAATAGCGCGAGCCGTTCGGATTGAGGACTCGAGGGCAAAGGATGTCCCAATCCTCGCCGCAACTCCGGACGCCCTTGATGAAGTCAGGGTGGAATGTGAAGTCGTCATCGACTACCACGAGGTGGTCGTAGCGAGCTGCGGTGGTGAGTTTATTGCGCATTTCACCCAACCGGCCGTGCTCGGCTGCATCCTCGGCCAGGACCCGGCCAACATCTCCGGGCAAGCTCTCCGGCGGTGCCCCGCCCACCAGGATTTCATAAGCCGGCAGCTTCAATGCCCGAATACTTTCGATCTCCAGAAGCAACTTTGCCGGACGCTTTCCGTTGGTGATGATGCAGAATGACCAGCCAGGCTGGCGATTTCGCGGCGGGGCCGCCGGGTCAGATGGTCCGGGGATCGGGTTGGGTTTGGCAGATTCCACGGGGGGTGTTCCGGGAGGCATCTGAGTTGCGACCGCACGCAATTGGTTCACAATATTGTCCAGGTTGGGGTTGGTGGGGCCGAGTCTGCGAGCCGCCTCATAATGCTGCAAGGCTTCGATAAAGTTATCCGTTTCCAATGCTTTCAATCCGGCTGAAACGGCCCGTTCTTGCTCGGCGTTGAGAACAGGCTCGTCCGGTTGAGCGGAGGGCGCGAGCCGCGAGAGAGTCTCACGCGCCTCAGTGTTGTCGGGCTGGAGTTCCACGACCCGAGCGAGCGCCTCGACGGCAGTCGGGAGTTCGCCGCAACGGATCAGCGCTCCGGCCAGTACATATAGAACATCGCCGTCGTCGGGCTGCAACCCGAGAAGCCGATGACAAACCTGGGCGCAGTCGACCCATTTTTCTCGTCTGAAAAGGACGCTGGCAAGGGAGCGTAGCGCTTCAACACGGTTGGGATGGTCTTTGAGCAACGCACGGGCGTTGAGTTCCGCGTCCAGGAGGGGATCGAGCGTCTCGATGTGCTGGAGACTGGCAGGGACGGCGGGGGAGATGACCGTCGCCGGTGCGGTCACAGGAACCGGTTGGCCGGAGGCAGAACCCGAAGCATACCGTCCGGGTTGCACTGCTCGCTGCACGGCCGTCATGTCCGGGTGCCATCCTGGCGCACCCTCAATAGCTTCCCAGAAAAAGTTGCGGTATTCCTCGACCTTTACCTTCCAGTCGAAGGCCTGAACCACGGCGACCCTGGCCTGCCGGCCCAGCTTTGCTCGCAACTCCGGGCAATCCCGGAGTTCACAAACGGCGTGGATGAATCGCGGCAACTCGCGCTCAATAATCAGTGCATTCTCACGGTGACAGAGGTATTCCGGCACCGCGCCATTGTCCGTGGTAACAATCGCTCGTTCCATGGACGCGGCTTCCATCAAGGAATTGTTGTTGCCTTCGTGGTGGATGGACGACGAACAAACATAGCAATCGATGGAATCGTAGAACTCCTTCATCTGCTGGATGTTCAGGTTCTTGTCGCGGAAACCACAAAAAACCAGCTCGACTCCGGGGATCCTGGCTAGCGGTGCAACGAACTGCTCGAATCCCTTGGTGGAATTGATCCGGTTGCCAGCCCAGCCAATCCTCAGTTTACCCATGCCAGAGCGGTCAGCGTGGGTCGCGGCACGAAAATAGGCTGTGTCGACTCCGTGGGTCACGTGCCTGACTGCCGGCAAGAACGGTTTGAACATGCCCTCCAGACGCTTTGACACCACATGGACCATTTGGAACCGGGTCGCCAACAGGTCGATCAGCCCCATGAAATCGAGCTGCGACCAGGAAAGGTGAGAGCGGATCCCCGTGACGTATTTCGCAGGGGTGCGTATCTGGTCACGAGGGATCAGGTTAAACTCCAGGGGATAGAGCAGATCGTACTTGGATTCATCGTAGACCTGGCCCTGAAACTTCAAATCGAACTCAAAGTCATCCGCGAGCGCTTCACGGATTACTTGGCAGTGCCGGGCGAAGATCCAGTTGGGCACATCGGCCATGAGCATGACGCGGGGTTTCTTCTCCCGCTTGCGCCTGGGCGAGGTTGGACGGCCCTGAGGCGCCGCAGTGGACCCGGGCTGGGCCGAGGGAACCGCTGCCGGGGTGTTTTTCAGAATAAACACGGGTTGGACGTAATTACGGTCGTCGCCGCTGCCGATGGTGTTCTGGTCAAAGAGATCGTTTGAAAAGCCGAAACTAGCCACGACTTCCCAGCCCTGCAAGAGGAGCGGCAGGCGATGGCGACCGTAAATGCGGTGGGCATTCCAGGCGAGCACATCTTTCCCGACCGGAAGGGCTAAGAACATGAGGCCACCCGGTTTGACCAAGCGCTTCATTTTGCGCATGGCTTCCAAGTCCCCGTCGGGATTGATAGGATCGCCGTAGCGCCCCAGTCCATCGTGTTCAAAACTGGAGATGGAGAAGGCCACATCAAATTGCCTCGGATTGGCATCGTACTCGTGAGGCTGCATGGCCCGGATTGCCGGGTGGTCGGAGGTGATTTTGCGGTATTCAATGGTGACGGGTTTGCCACCGTATTCGATCACCATCGCTTCGTACCATGGATACTCGGAACCCATCACCGCGACCTCCTGGCCGAGGATCGGGAACTTGGCGAGAGCCTCGTACATCCAGAGGTTGGTCGGGCCGTAGCTGCCGGGGTCGCGGCGGCGGATGCGTTGGCGGCAGTCCTCAATCGTCTCCTTTGGAAAATGCAGGAGTGCGCCTGAGGGCTGGCTTTCGTTCAAATACCATTCCTCGAGAGCGATTTTGCCCCCCAGGGTGAACTGATCTCTCAACAAGGGAGGAATCTCGCGCGGCGGCTCCGGTAGAGTGAACTTCGCGGCGGCCGCTGCCAAACGGCCCACATACACTACTTTAGGGACTGCTTGCGGCTCGGAGATCACCGCTTCAACGCGCAGTCCGTGCCGGGCGAAGGCCGCCTCGACGTCAGTGAGAGAGAGCCGAGTGCGGTATTCGGATGGCCGACGCTCATTCTCTGGCTTGGCGCGGTCGGCTGTGTGATATTGATTCCCGGGGAGCGCGTTGTAAGCCGTATCAATCGCGTCCAGGATAAAGACGCCATGTTCCCTGAGGTAAGGAGTATAGCGATCCAGCAAACGGTCGAGCGAGAACCCCTCCAGGAGATGGCACCAATTCAGCGCTTCGATCACAGCAAATTGCTCGTGGCGCAGGGCTTCCCCCTTGAGGGCGTCATCGAGCGCCAGCGCAACCGGCAGACCGGATGCGCAGGCAATTCGTCGGCCCGCAGCAACCGCCTTCGGGTCGATGTCGGTGCCGTAGAGGTGGGTGAAGCCATTTTCCGCGAGCCAAAAGAGGTTGAACCCCACGCCGGTGCCAATCGAGAGGATTGGGGCATCCGGCTCGATGTTCTGGGCAATCCACCGACAGGGTTGGCAAACGTCCCAGCGCGATGAGCGCTCGCGATAGATGTACTTGAACCAAGGCTGAACCCCGGAAGCATCCAGAGCCTGCTCGACTAGTTGAGGGTTGAGCTTTAGTGCGGGGTCGAGTTCATCTCGATGGCAGGGCTGGGATTTCACTGCGAGGTTGCCTGAGACCTCGAGCGGCAGATTCAGTTCTCGGCTCGCGGCCCAATGGGTGGATTGGCAGGAATAATGAGCATGGTATTCGGCCATGGTGCAGGCTCGTAGGCCGCGTTTGGCGGCAAGATCGAAGACCCGCTTGAGCATATCCAGGTATCGCTGAACATCGGCCTTGGTTTGCGGATACGGGGATGCGCCTGCGACCAGTTCCACATTGTGGAACATCATCACCAGAGGACGACTCACTCCCCCGACGGCGGGCTGATCGAGCACGTGCTTGAGAACACGGCTGAGGGTGTCGGCATCGGAGTACCAAGGGCGAAACCAGATCGGCTCGTGTGGGTTATTCGCCGCCACGGCGCCCGGAGGCAAGATGGTTACTGGCAGCTCAAGGAATTTACCCCCAGATTGAGGTTTCCAGATGTCACCGTCCGCGCCCAGGGCATAAGGAAACTCCGGGAAACCGCGATAGTCCGGGCGTTTCACGCCTTGGCGGCTCGTCCAACAAATGTGGGGGGTGACCGATGAATCGAGGATATATCCCAAGTCCTGAAGGATGGCGCCGGTGTGGTTACTAGCACCAAAACGGCCGGCGCGGAATGTCTTGGGTCGATAACCGAACTGCTGGATAAACATTTCGGTCAAGCTGGTAAGCTTGGCCCGCTCGAGTTCGGGACCATATTCCCATTGCATCTCGTCGGTTACGGTCCCCGCGAAATCCCAGGTTTTGATCCTCGGGACAATATAATCGCCGTGCAAATGGGTCGTCAGTTCAGCGTCGCGGAGGTTCCGCAGGGTGGAGACGGAGGCTGGATCGCAGAGCACCTCCGGGCTCAGCAGATAAGTGGGACGGACGCCAAAATCGCGGAACAAGGGCTGGAGTCGTTCGGGAATCGCCTCGACGACGCCCCGGAAGGTGAGCGGACTGGCGGTTGTCCAGTTGTGACTCTTGTCGCACTCGGTATCGATCGAGACGATCAGGAAGGGTTCCACCGGTTTCATGGGTCGAGTTGAATCTGGGGAGGGAGGGTCATTTGAGGGCGGTCTCCAATCCACTGGCTCTGAGCACCCCTGTCATCGCATCACACAACTGGCGCCAACGGGCTTCGAACCTTTCCCGACCGGGCTGTGGTTCGTGCAGTTCTTTGATCAGCAGCTCATCGCGATAGGTATGGATGTCGTGCCAGGGCACGCCCATCATATCGCAGAATTCGGCGGTCCGAGTGTCAGTCGCTATCAAGGTGGCGGGCTTGCCGTAAGCCATAGTAAGCATGCCAAAATGAAGGCGGAACCCGAGGGTCCGCGTAGCCCGATCAACGCCGTCCAACATCGGTTCGGCGGCATAGTTTGGATCATGCAGCAATGGGAGATGGAACCGGGCGGCCAATTCCTGGGCGATAGGCAAATCGTACGGACTCTGCAAGACGAGGGTCGGACGGAATTCCTGGCACAAGCGCTCCAGGGTCTGCATTTGTTTAGCCCCCCACTGTTCCTCGACGTGGAGCAAGCGTGCGCGGACGGCAACCACGAGTCGCTCGGTGGAGGCGATCTGGAAGACCGGCTCATTAAGGGCGTGGAACAATACCGGGCAACCGGTGAGTTCAACATTGGTAATACCCAGGCTGCGGACGAACTGGAGCGAGATCGGATCGCGCACCGAACCCACGGCGCAGCGGTCGTGGATCATACGAACGGCGCGAACACCCTCGGGGTTCATTGCGGGAAGCTGGCCGATAGGAGCGCTGGTCCCAATGCCCAGCGGTAGAATGGGCACGCGTATTTTCTCGATGATGCCGCGGGTCAATGCGCAATGGAAATCATGCTGATATAAATTGGTACCGCCGATCACCGCGAGATCGGATGCGTTGATTTCTTCGATTTGCAGCTCGGTGAGGGGTTCGAGGAGAGGGAAAATCTTCGCCGGGTGCGGCGACAGGATGCGCTGGATAGCATCAATGATCAATGCGTCGCCCGAATTATCGCCGTTCACGGCTGCGCTGAAGAGCGAGAGTTTCTTCAGCCGCTTTAGAGACTGCTCAGCGAAGGAGATCGCGTAGATGAACTCAGCGCGTCCAAGATCATGTTTCTCGACAATCCGCCCGCCCACCTTCAGCACGGCTGCCTCAAGTTCGGCAACGCTGAGTGGTGACCGCCAATGCTGTTTTTTCCGACGCGCAGGATTCGAGCAATCGTTGTAAGAAAGGACCAAAAACCGACAGTGTTCCCCTGCCCACCGGAGCAACCGCTCCGGACGATCGAAGTATTCGATGACCCCGAGCAGCGTCGCGGCGGTATAGTCGCCCTCAGGCAGACGCTGGTTTAAATCCATGACTACCACTTCCGGGGTGCGAGCCATGCGGTCGACAGGCACGTAGCGCACGCCGGAGGGCAACAGACTCTTCAAGGTTTGATGTCCGCACCCCAGATCGATGACAGAAGCTCCAGTTCCGAGACCGCAGCATCCCAGCAAAGCCCCAGCCGCTTGGGCCCGCTCGGGCCACTGGCCGAGTTGAACTCCCAGATTGCGTTCAAAAAACGTCTCGCGATGCGCTTTCGCGGCTGAAGCGCCAGAGCCAATCCCGCCGGTTGCGGTCACAGAGGCCGAGAACCGTCGATAAGCGGAACGTAAGGCGCGGCGCCAATGGATCGACACATCGTCCCACCGCCGGGTAGCCAACATCGCCCGGGCATTTTCCTGTCCGGCCCGGCGCACTTGGTCGATATTCAACCGGCACCATTGGAAGGCGCTTTGGAACGCGGCTGAGGAGCGGTTTACGACCAAGCCGTTACGCCCGTGCTCGACCAGTTCGGGCACAATACCTACGTCCACGGAAACTGGGAAACATCCGGAGGCCATCCCCTCCACCAGGGTCAAAGGCTCGCCTTCGGCGGTGGACGCGACGCAGAGCACATCGATCTGCCTATAAACCTGTTCCATCTGGCCAGGTCCCAGATCACCTCCGGCGACGACTAATTGGAAATCCTCGCCGACGGCTGGTCCAAGGATGTCCTTCAGCCCTTTGCAGGGATCGTTCTCATTGCCCGCCCAACCAATCCGGAGCGGACCGACACGCTGGTCGGGGGCTTGGAAACTTGCTGGCTCAAATCCGTTCGGGCACCAATGTACTTCCCGGTAAGGCGCAAAAAGTTCGCGCAAACGGTGCGAGGTGGCGGTCAATGTGCCCGCATCTGCCAAGTAACGCTGTGCCGCTTGTTGGGCCGTCAACATTCCATACTGCTGTTCATTCGCCCAGCGATGGCTACTGATTTCTTTGATCACTCGGCTGGGATCGGAGACGAACTTTTGGTGATAGGTTTCGCCCCAGAAAAAGACATAGATGAGATCAAACGGCCATGCATTCAGGTCCGGTTCCTCGCGGACGTACTGGATCCGGAAGTCGAACTCATCCGCCAGCCGTTTCGAGATCGCTTGAGCGGCGGTGTCGTAGGCCCAACCCCGTTTGTCAACGAGCATGAGGACCCGGGGCTTGGCGCCGTCGGGCGCCAGCACTGGAAGATCGAGATCTTCGGCAACGGCGAGTTTCTCGGATTGAGCCAACCGTTCGACAACAGCATTTTCTCCGTCCTGTCCGGTGCTCCGCAACCGGAAGCGCCGGTCTTCTGCCAGCCACTCGTCAATGGCCCGCTTGGCTCCCGAAAACGACGCATAGTCGTCGAATACGACGAGCCCACCGGGAGAAATGTGATCGGACAACCGTTCGAGGCAAATCTTGATTGAGTCGTACCAATCGCAGTCGATATGAGCGAACGCAACCGGCATCTTCACGAACAGAGTGTCCTTGAAGTCGCCAGCGATAAGCTCGACGCGATCCTCATCCAGCCGAATGCCATGGGCTTCCAGGTTGCGTTGGACCGTCGCCTTCATTCCCCATGCAATTCCGTCGAGATAATTGCGATCGATGGGGGCAGTGCGCCGGCCACTAATGAACTCCTGGTAGACCTGATGGGCACGAGGCTCATCCTTAGCGCCAGGCGCGGGCAACATGGCGAACGCATCGTAAAGCTTGAGTGCCACGGTGCGCGGCTTGGCGCTGCCGATAACGATTGCCGAACCGCCAAGGGCAACGCCGGCCTCAATGAAATCACCGGGCACCTTCTTGCGAACGACCTCGGCCACCGATTCCACGATCCGATGCAGTTTTCTACCGTGTGAACAGTAGGTCAGGGAGTTGGCCACAACTGTAGTGATCGCATCGTCAGGTGTCAGCCGAGAGGGAGAGCCAGGGTTAGTGCCGGGAAGGGGCGATGACAATGAAATTGTTTCGGTCCGCCTGGCCTGGGTGCCGAACGGCTGGTTGCAGCGAACAGCGGCGGGCACAGTCCGACCTGCGGCGAGGGCCTTGGCCTGCGCGTGGGGGCTGATTCGAGTTTCCAGCCACTCCCACCATTTCGGCCAGGTATAATCTCGCATCGCACGCACCCAGCCAGCGGCGGCTATCCGGCGGCGTTCAACGTCGTGGTCGAGGTAATACCGGGTTTTCTCAATGCATTCTTCGATCGAATCGAAACCGACAACCTCGCGATCGAGCTCGAACACCTTGCCGAGGTGGGTCTTGTTGTCGCAAATCTGCATCACTCCGAACGCGGGCAAGGTCGTCAACCTGGTGTTGCACGGGCCAATCGAGTTGTGAAGGTTCCAACCGATCTTTGCCCGCCGGTAGGCATTGCGCATTGCGTCGTCCGAGATAAAGCCGCCCGGCCAGCCTTTGCCTCGTAGCATTGCCTGTGGGAATGCTGCTTCCAGCCGGCCGAGTCTTTGCGCGCGATCACTTAACCCAAGGACTCGTTCGCAGAACATCGCCACATCAATGTCGCGGTTCCCTCCGAGGATTTTGGCCTCGGTCAGATCAGGGGCGCAGAGCTCGGAGCGAATTGGGTGGAAGATCCAATCCACCAGCTTGCAGCCCCATCGCTTATAGTCCTCAAGGCAGGCAATATTGATCGGAAAACAATAGTCAAACGCGGGCGCGGCCGGCCGGGAAAGAACCTCGGAGCTTTCGGGGTCATCGCCACAGACCCACACGTTGAAGGTGGGCAACTGGCGGACAAACTCCGGATGGAACATCGGCCCGCCTGAGGCGATCAAAACGTCCTTCTTTTGCAAAGCCTCTTCCAGGGCGTAGTATTGCGGGAGCAGGTCGGAGGAACGTTTCTTCCATTTCTCATCGAGCTTTGCAAAGTGCCACCAACCTCCAGAGCAGACGATGGGCAGGGCCTCAACGTCATAGCCGAGCCTCCGGGCTTCCGCCGCGAACCGCTCTTCTTCTTCCATCCGCGCTGCTGAATAAGCGGGATAAACCACTCCATACCGGAAGTTAGGCCGCATGCTAACGGGCTCGGCTCGCGGCACTTCAACATGGGTTCTGAGGGCGGGTAACACGGAGGCCACTGCTTTTCGCACTGGCTCTTTTCGTAAGACACCGCACCAGGAGTTCCTGAGATACACCACTTCGGCGTCCTCCATGCCGTGCTGGCTGAGGAAGAGCTCAGCGCCTCGCATGGAAGCGTCTATCCAATCATGGCGCTGGCGCAAAAAGGGCGTGAAATCATGCCAAACAACAAACCCGTTCTCCGCCACTCGCGGCCACACTAATTTGGTATCGGAAGCGACCAACGCCGCATCGTGGGCTGCATCGACAAATACCATTCCCAGGTCCCGGAGCTGAGCGGGCATCTCCCAGCGGGCCGTATTGGCATAGATTTGCTCGACGTTCGCCACGCCACGTTCACGGAAATAAGCACCGATCATATCCTGGGACATGAGGTGGGTAATCATCTTGCCGCCGGAGGTGTCGTACTGTTCTGGGAGCAGGTTGACCGTGAAGACGGTTAAGCCGGGTGCAAGATTGGTGGCCAATTTGTAGGCACCACGGCCATGGGAGGTGCCGAGTTCGAGGACAGAGGTAGCGGAATTGGCCGCGAGAGTGCAGAGGACTTCGGCATCACGGCGTTTCCGCGAATCGACGTCGCAGTCCGTCTCGATCTGGTCCAGGTCGGGTTCGAGCAGGACCCCGCCATGCAGGAGGCCGTAGTGGCGCCTGAACTCTTCAATGGTTTCGACAACACGGATCTTCACGACAGTCGCAATAAACGCGTTAAGGAGCTCGGCAGGTCTTTCCGCCAAGGCGTTTGAGGCAACATGAAAGCTGCCGCCATGCCAACCCTCTGATGGATACTCAGGTTGACGGCCCAGCAGCGGTGCAGAGAATTGATTTTCAATGGGTTACACAATCCCTTTGGCCCCCCTCGAGTTGAACTGGCAAGCTGGGGAACCGTCCCGGCCGAATCCAGGCGGCAGGTTTTTCCCATCGGCTCAGAGAGGTTCGCTACGCGCGGGCACAAACGGGCGAGAAGGGAGCAGTGGCGATTGACGGTCGGTCCGGATTCAGTGCGGATATTCCAGGAATTGGAGCGGGTAATTCAGCTTTTGGAGAGGGTAATTCAGGATTTGGAGAGGATAATTCAGGTTTTGGAGAGGCTGCTTCAGGATTTGGAAAGGGGAGGAGGAACCCGAGAGTGAAAGGCTGAGGCGAAAGGCAAAAGGCTGAAGGGGACGAGTGCCGGGCAGTGATTGGCCGGTGGCGTGTAGGCTTACCCGATAACAGCGCGTCGAAAAGCCGATATTCGAGGGAGTTGCGTGGGAAAGGCTGGGAGGCGGAAGAGTTGGCTTGGGTCGTTCCCCCTTCCTCCTTCGCGCAGGGCTACGGCGGATAGGTCCTCCTTCGCCAGGGCTTCGGAGGACAGGCACCCTGGCCACCTTCCTCCGGGCGAGGGGGGGCGAGGCCAGGCCTTGAGGGCGGTTGGTGCGTCGAGTGCAGGCACCGGAATAGGCGGGAAGGCGCGAGGAGTGAGTCAGTGAGGGAGCCACGCGCTGCGGATCCCGCGGTCCGAGGAACTGGCTGACGGAGGAGCTCATTTCAAATTTCAGATTTCGGATTTGAGATTGGGGGCGAGAGTGGGGATTAGGAGTAAGATTAGGATTAGGACTAGGGGGACGGTGAAGGGCTGAGCCGCCGGGAGGGTTAGGTTTCATGTCATGCCGCGCGATTTTCGTTTTTTTATGGTGAAAATATCGCGCTGGCCTGAAGGGGGTGCAAAGACTGCTTGGACTATATGGACTGTATTACGGTTTTTTTGATGGTTGAGGGGGAAGATCCAGGCAATGAGGGACGGATGCGGCAAACCTGCAACCGAGGACTCTAACAGAAGGCAACGAAGAAAACGAAGGAGGGGGAACCCCACGGAGGACAAGAGGGAGCGGACTAGTGCAGCACCCGACTACGCCAAGCGGACTCGGAGGCCTACGCTACGGGGAGGGATGCGGGTCGCTACCGTTTCAACACCGAATCGAGGAACTTGTTCAAGTCGAGGCTTTGCAGGTTCACGGCGTTGCCGGAGGGGATCATGATGATCCTTTTGCCGATCAGGTTGGTGGCGAAAGCGAGCTGGATCTGAGTTTCTCCACCGGCACTGGCCATGGCCTCGCGCTGCTTGATGATGGCTTGCGAGGTGTTGGTTCCCTCGGTCAAAACGGCGACCGAGAGAGCCTTCTTTTGATCGAAGTAGGCGTCGGCGGCGGAAACCGTGTTCGAATAACGCCCAACTGCGGCGGCCATCAAGGAGCGTACCTGGCCATCGGCTTCGTTGAGCATCTTCTTGTTTCCTTCTCGTTGAGCCTCGATCTGGGCACGGATCTCAAGCGTTTTGGCCTCGGCCACCTTCTTCTCGGTAATGACCTTAAGGTAGTCTGGATCGAAGCGGTAATCCATCACGGCGACGCGCTCCAGAACGATGCCGTAATCGTCGAGGATGGCTTGGAGGCCCACTTTGGCTCTTTCCACAGCCGAGTTGCGGTCCTCAGTCTTGGTGAACTCTTCAGTGGATAGCTCGCCAAAGAAGTCGCGGGTTCGGCTACGTGCAACGGTCTTGAACACTTTCTCTCGGAGTTCGGCGTCGTTCTTGGCGACATACTGGCGGATGTAGGGTGCTTTGGTGCGATCGATGCGGTAGGAGAAGGTGACATCCAGAAAGATGTCGTTGCCGTCCTTGGTTTTGAAGGTGAGCTGGTCGTTGCCCTTCATTTCCAGGACCTGGAGCCGAGTGTCGAACGTGCTCCAGTCGTTGACGATCGGCAGCACGAGGTAGGCAGCGCCCGGTTCATAGACCCGGTCCTCAACCCCGCGTTTGCCCAGCCACTTGATGGTGCGCACCCCCACTTCGGTCGAGTCGGTGGAGCGATAGGCGGAGAAACCAAAAAGGATGAAGCCAGCAACCAGGATGGCGACGAGCAGGAGAATTCCAAGGGGTTTCATGTTACTTTGCCTCCGGCTTGTTGACTTTGAGCTGTTTCATGAGCTTCTCCAAATCCAGCGGATTGAAGCCCCCCTCGCCTCCCGATTGGAGAACGATGGTATCAAGCCCGTTGAGGACCTTGGCCCACTGGAGCCCGACCAGGCGTTCCGCTCCCGTGCCTTCGTAGGATTCATTGATCAACTTCTGCTTTTCAGCCTCCGCCAGCGCGGTGACTCGATTCGCGTCGGATTGCTTAATGCGCTCATAAGCTTCCATTTGGGCGGCGAGCCGGGTGACGTAGTTGGAGCCTTCCATGAGCTTGATTGCCATAGAGGCCTCCCCTTGCATGGTGACTTCCTTCAGATCGGCCTGGGCCTGAGCGAGCTTGGCTTCCTCAGTGTTCTTGAGTTTGGTCTGCTCCTGGATGTTGCGGGCTTCGATCCGGGCCTGGACCGCCTCGTGATACTGAGGATAGCGAATGAGGACATGCTCGACCTTGAGGCCACGCGGCATGAGGAACTCATTGAATTTATCACGGGCCTCCTCCTGCTTGGCGACGCGCTTCTTACTGTTGAAGAAATCCTCAGGGGTGAGGGTGCCCATGGTGGATTTGAAGGTGGGCTCGGCTTGCAGGACGATCCCATTCTGTTCATAGAGGACCCCGGAGCCAAACTCCTTAACCACCTTGTAGGGATCAATGATCCGGTAGAGGATCGAGACATCCAAATTGATGAAGAATCCATCGGAGGTCTGGATGTGAGCCGCCTCCTCATAGCGAACGAACCGTTCACGGCCTTCGTCAACACGCTGTTTGGCATGCAGGGTGACCACGCGGACGCTCTTGGGGAAGAGCAGGAATTTCTCGCACCCGGGGATCAGCCAATAGGTGCCAGTCTGGTAGATATTGCTCTGAATGCCTTGGACGCCAGTGATCAGGGGCAGCGACACGTCGACTTGTTTGACTGCGAATTGGTCCGGCTCGATGTACGAGGTGCACATTTGATAGACGGCAAGCAAGACCACGGCGGCCACCAGGAACATCGGCACAAAGGCTCCTTTGGGCTTCAACCCTCCCGCCAAAGAGCCAAGCTTCTGTTGCCAACCGCCCCCTGCGCCGGGGGAGTAACTGGAATCGGAATAAGATTTCATGTCTTGGTAGGAGGCCGCCGTTGCAGGTGCTCGATCACGTAGTTGCGTCGGTCCTTGGCAACGAACAATTCTTGAGCGAGGAGGAACAAATGGTTGAAGCGGGTTTGGCGTGCCTCGGCGGAGCACGTGCCATCCAGGTGCGAACGCAGAAACTGGGCGAAGGCAGGGGCACAAACCTCAGCGAGGGTGCTGGGGGTGGTGGGGTCCGTTTGGCGGACCCGCAGATAATCGGCCCAGAATTGCTTTGGGTCCTCGTATTGGGAAACGATTGCCACCGCATCGCCTTTGAGCACATCGGCATCCATGAGACGGCGCCGTTCTTCGTAGCTCAACTCGGTGTCCATTCGCTGATCCAGCCCCAACAACGAATGCTCCAACCTGCGTCTCGCACGGCGCAAGATAAAGTCGTCCTTGTATTGGATGAGGGCGTAAATCACAAACCCGATAAAACCCTGGGCCAGCGCGGTTGGAATGAGGATCTGGGGCAAGAGCGATTTGCCCTTGGTGAGGACCAAGTCGATAACTTGGAGGGCGCCAATAGCACCGAGAATGTAGAAGGTCGGGCGGCGTGCTTGTTTGCGCTCTAGTATCCGGTCCCGGATTTGATAGTAGGCTTCGTAGAGAGGAAGCACTTCCTTCTTGAACTGACCGCGCAACGCTTCGTATCGGGTGGGGTCAATGGCGGCATAGGCGAGTTCGTCCGCTTTTACCCGCTCGATGAAATAATCATCTACGAGTTTGGGGAGACCGCCCTCAAGGACCAAGCCGTTCTCGGCACGGTCGAAGATCTCCTTGCATACCGTTTTGAGGCGCAGGTCGTTCATCGGAATCTGGCCTGTTGGTTTGGCAGCATGCAATAGCCGGGGCGTCGATAGCCCAGCCACTGCCAGTGCACCACATTCTCGCAGTAGTGGCAAGCTGGAAGCCCGGACGACGGGCGCGCGCTGCGGGCCGCGTCCATGCACCGGTCGGGAGCTGCCTGCATTGTGATCGAGCGTTGCGATCCGCAAGCACTTTCAAACCCAATGGACCTGCGATTCCTGCATGCTCGACCGTCGCAGGAGCCGCGATGGGTGAAGCGGCGTGAACGCCGCGATCCGTGGGGCGTCGTTCTCGGTGGCCTTGTATTGACCACGTTTCCTTTCCCCTCACTCCGGCCCTCCCCAAGGGAGAGCGAGCGCGAAGCGACCGCCACAGAGGGGAGTCGGCTGCGGTTGCAGGCGCAGGATAGAGTTGAAGGTCAGGGCTCCGCAGATGCGTCGCCCCACCGAGACAGGAGGGCGAGGCTGAAGTGGGCGACCTCTGCGCGAGACGTTGGGCGATGGCTGGCGCCTCTGGACTCGAGGTGAGAGAAGGGGCGTAAGCACCGCGATCCGGCACTGGCGCTGGCTTCCGGGGACCTCGGAGAGGTTAGACTGATGGGGCCGTCGGTTTGCAACGCCTGTGGATTTGGCCAAGCTGAGGCGGCGTAAACGCCGCGCACCGGCACTGGCGCGGGCTTCCGGGGACCTCGAAGAGGCTAGACTGATGGGGCCGGTGGTTTGCAGCGCCTGCGGAGTTGGCCAAGCTGAGGCGGCGTAAACGCCGCGCACCCATCCTCGAGGCGCGAACTTGTTGTCGGTTGGGAAAGATTAGACCAACGAGGACGGCGGTTCGCAGCGCCTACGGACTTGGTCGAGCTGAGGCGGCGAGAACGACGCAATCCCGGGCGGTAGGATGCCAGGTCGAGTCCCACAGCGGCGCGCTGGAACAAACGGTCGGCGTGGTCTTACTCGTTTGGTGCTGAAATGTTCAACAGCAGCCGTGGGCTCGATATCGCGCAGCGTCACCATCATTAGCGCATGGGCGTTTGATAACTGCACCAGGCTCGAGAACGTCACGATCGTCGCCGAGAGTCCGTGGTGGTCAGTCACCTGCTGGACGGTGTACCCGCCGCCCGCTACGGCTTCGATACATACATAACAAGGGCGTCACTGGTTACGGAACAGGGCGCGGTAGAAGCGGTAGGGGGCGTTGGTAGCAGTGGTATCCGTGTAGTTGATGACGCCGCTAGACACCGTATTGGTGCTGAGCGAGGTCCACGAACTGAGTGAGGATGAATCCTGGAGGACCAACACTTGGCCGTTGGTGCCGCTCACCGTGAAGCTGAAAGACCCGTTGGTGGCCATGCTCCAGGAAGTGAAGTTAAACGATGGGACCGTAAAAACCACCTGGTCTAGCCAGCCTGCGTCGGAACCGGAGCTGACGCTGGCGTCCTTGATGTAACTCCAGCGTAGGACCTGCGAACCGGGCGACAGGGTGTAGGTCTGCTGCTGCCAGCCGACGCTCCCGGAGATGTTCGTGACGGCGACACTATTGGTGTAAAAGTAGAGCAGGTCTCCACCGGCCTGCGAGGAGACTTTCCACCAGAAGCTGAGTGACCCCGGTCCGATTAAGGTGGTCTCCATCCAGCTCTGCTGGCTATTGGAAATGGGGCCGCTTTGGGCGGCGCTGATCCCGTCATGGGTGGTGGTGGTCTGTGACTGCCACAGCGCGTCGCCCCCGCTCCGCCAGGGCGTCGCCGAATAATCGGCAGCTGCGGCAAGCTGCACGGTCAAGGCGATGCTAGGGATGACTATTGAGACAGCGGAGTTGTCGGCTAAGTTGGCGTCGGACTCGGTCCGGGTCACCGTGACGCTGTTGGTCAGCGGCAGGCCCGCCACCAGCGGCGTAATGACAATGGTGACGGTCGCCGACGAAAGCGCGCTGATCGAACCCAGAGCGGCAGTGACCAGGCCCCCGCTATGGGTAACAGTGCCCTGTGACGAGGTTGCGGACACGTAGGTCGCGCCGGAGGGCAGCGTGTTGGTCAGGGTCACGGTCGTGGAGGTGCTCGGTCCCGGATTCAGGACTGTGTTAGTGTAGGTAATGTTGGTGCCAATAACCGGCACCTGAGGCGAACTGACCAGGCTGACGGCGAGATCGTTGGTCTGATAAACGGCGAAGGGATTGCTGAAGCCCAGGTGGCCGCTGCGATCATCGGCCATGAGAATGTAGTTTGTCCCAAACTCCCAGACCGCGATGTTTCCGGTCCAGGCACCGCTGGTGAAATTCCCGGACACCGCCGGGGTCATGGCCGCCGCCGGGACGTACCGGATATCGACCATGTACCACTCGGCTGCATCTGCGTTGGTGGGGAATGCGTCTGCCGGTGAGGAATATCCACGGAGAATGGAGCCGTTCGGGAAAGAAGGAGAGCCGTCCTTCCGCCAGTAATAGGTGTTGCCCGCAGTATAGACGCCGATGCGATTGGTCGTTCCAGCACTCAGGACAACCGGCGTCGGCAATGGTGTCTCCACCCATGTGCCCGGAACGCTGGCCACCGATTGGCTAAGCAAAGGGTAGCCGGTGTCGTTCCAGATGGTCACCTTCGAGCCCGCGTAGGATCGCACGTGAGTAATATAGATGTCGTTGGTGGGCGTGAACTGGTAGCCGACCGTAAAGGAGCCAAGGTTGTCGGATTCGGCATAGGCGGTGTTCGTAATCATGGTCCGGCTGCTGGGCCCGCCTACGTTAATTCCCCGCAGATTCACGTTGGTGGCGAAGCTTGTGACGACGCTGCCGCTGCCGTCGCGGGCCGTGATCGTCGCCAAAAGGGCCTGGTTGGTTCGCTGCGGCGAGGAAATGGTGTTCCAAACGAGGTTCTGCACCTGCCCCAAGAGCCCGTCGTCATTGAGAATCGTAACGGTGGACTGGCTCCGGATAATGGTCGCGTCCGTGGCGTCCGACAGCCGGACGTAGAACTGCTTGTTCGATTCTGCGAGAACGTTGCCCTGGATCTGGATGGGGATGGGAAAGCTGCTAAAACCGGGCTTCAGAACCCACAGGGAAGACGCCCCGATGTAATCCCGCCCGGCCACCGCTGGCGTGGCGTTAGTGCCATCGAAGGTTGTGGCCGTTACGTCCATCGCCAATGGGATGGCGGAGGAAGCCGTCACCAAGACTGAGGTGGAATTAATTCCGACGTTCCCCTCATAGACGCTGAGGTCAGCGATACTCAGGGTGGGCGGCACGAAAGTACTGATGGTGGCGGAGTTATCGGCTGAGTTGGGGTCGCTTTCGTGGCGCGTGGCCGTGGCGGTGTTGGTCAGCATGCTGCCGGGAACGCTGGGAGTTCCGACAATAGTGAGAGTAACCGCCGCCCCGCTGGCCAAGGTACCAACGCTGCAAGTCACAAGGCCGTTGGTAACCTGGCAAGTCCCCTGGGTTGAACTCGCCGACACGTTCGTGATACCGGCAGGCAGGGTGTTCGTGATGTTCACGAGCGTCGAGGAACTCGTTCCCGAATTCATCACCTTGACGGTGTAGGTGAGATTGCTCAGGACGCTGGCCGGACTCGGCGCGGCGGTGAGCGTGAGGCCGAGGTCATTGGTGGCATAGACCTGGAAGGGGCCGCTCACGCCGTAATGCCCCGCGTTGTCCGCCGCCGTCAGCGTCACGCCGTCGCCCGCGTTGGTCACCGAGGCGTTGAACGTCGCTACCCCGTTCACCAGCGTAGCCGTGAGTGGCGAAATCGTGGTGGCATTGGGATGCTGGACGACATAGGTCAGGTCGACCATCACCCAGAAAGCCGAGATGGGAAGAGCCGGAAAAACAGTGTCATCGTTCGTGATTATGGTGAAAGACTGGTCGATGGTGCCGTCGGCAAAGCCCGTACTGCCCCCGCTGCCCTCGTAGTGCCCCGTGTCGCTGTGAGCGCCAATTACGTAGGTCGTGCCTCCCTTGAGTTGCAGAGGCACTGTCAGGGGAGTGGAGACCCAGTTGGTGGCGCTGTTGGTGACCGTTACGCTTGCCAGTAAATCCCCGTCCTCGTTCCATACCGAGACGCTCTTGGCAACGTCATAATGACGGAGCTGAGTTACCAGAATATCGCTCGCTGGGGTAAACGCGTACCCGGACGTATTGGTTCCAGTCACGAAATAGTTGGTGGACAGCGTGCCAAGCACGTTGTTTGTGCTCCAGCTTAGACTGGTTTCCGCCAGCCCGACTAACCCGTTGTAATTGGCCAGCGCGTTGTTAGCCGCATCCCGCGCGGTAATGGTGACGCTGAAGGGTTGGCCCGCCCGCTGCGGTGAGCCGACAACGTTCCACGTAAAGTGATCGATCAGGCTGTAGGGCATCTGCACGATGCCGCCGTTCTCGCCAACGGCCACCGGATTGCTATTGCCCATCACCGCCCCCATGAGGAGGTCGAAGGTGCCCGCGTCGCTGTCGCCCCAGTTGATACCGTCTGCGGAGATGTAGTTCAGTCCTCCGGGCCCGATGGCGTAGAAGGTTCCGTTGAAATACAGCACCGATTCGAATGCCTGCTGGGTTCCGCTCGAATAGGCGGTCCAGTTGGTGCCGTCCGTCGAAGTCAGGATAAGTCCGCCGCTCCCCGCCGCCACGAATTTGCCCCCGCCGAACGCAACTCCGCTCAGAACGTTCGTCACCGGGTAGTCGTGGCCGGTCCAATTGACGCCGCTGGTGGAGGACCAAATGCTCCCGCCGGTTCCCACCGTGACAAATAGGCTGTTGCCGTACGTGACCGCTTCAAGTGTCGGGTTGTCGAAGGTTTGGCGGGTCCAGGTTGTTCCGTTTGCAGACGTGATTACCGTCCCGCCGCTTCCCACCGCGACGAACAGGCTGTTGGCGAACGTCACGCCATTTAGGTCGTTGGTGACACCGGACGTCCGAACCGTCCAGGAGGTACCGTTGGCAGAGGTCAGAACTGTTCCAAGGGCACCGACTGCGACGAACGTCGAACTCGCGAAAGTTAATCCGTGCAGATCGTTGGTCGTGCCCGAACTTCCTGCGGTCCAGGCAATGAGGTCGGGAGATGATTCGACCGCGCCGTTGGCCCCCACCGCCACGTACTTACTCAGGCCATAAGAAACAGCGTAAAGGGTGTTGGTGGCGGCAAGCACGGCGATGGTTCCCGCCTGATTCGTGCGCGAGCCGGTGCTCCCGGTCGTGACGACGGAGTAGACCCCAGCGTCCCCGGGCGCTACCGAGCCTTTGAAGAAGGTGGCATTCGTAGCGCCGCTGATGGTGCTGCCGTTAAGGAGCCATTGGTAAGAGATCGGCCCGCTGCCAGTCGCGGCCACTGCCAGGGAAAGTGAGTCGCCCGTCAACAGGGTTCCCGAACTGTTGGTCACCGTAGTGCCTAGCGATGCCGTCGAGTTCAAGACCGTGTTGGTCATACTGCCGGAGGCGTCGTAGTAGTACACAAGCTGGCCGCGTACCGACAACCACAGCGGCAGCGATAAGAGTAAGGTGTTGAGCCGCCATGATTTGCTTCTGTTCATTGGTGCCTGATTGGTGTTGCTGAATTCACTGACAAAGGTCAGCGCCCAAGAAAACATCCTTGGCGAGAGCGGGGGCGATGGCCCGAGACCTATGCGTGATCTTGCCGTGGTCGGCTTTCTGGCAGGCCATCGCCCGCCCACGAATGATGACGGCTTGCAACGCCTTCATCGCCGCCGCTTCCTTGTCCTTGGTAATCACACCGTCGGCCCGTTACGCCTCGCCTGCCACCTTGGCAGTCTCAATCAACGGTGTTGGAGGGCTGAGTGCTTCATCGGCAACGAGAACGGCGCTTTGCTCTAAAGCCTTTGTGAGTAGATCGACATATACATCAATTACTTCTTCATCATCCGCTGTCACGTATTGGGCCGCAACAAGGCGGTAATGACCGGGCGGCAGGCTAATGCTTCTTTCCACCGTGGTTTCCTCCGGCCCTTCCACCACGACTTTTCCCGACGTAACGCGAAACGGAACGGCAATGACGCGCTGGTATTCCCGTTGCGGTTGGTAGCCTTCACGACGGACCTCAGCATCGGCGTATCCAAATTCCAACGGCGTGTTGAAGTTCACCACTGATCCACGCCTGGCGAAGCCCTGGGCTGTATGCACCTCAGTCCAGTCACAGCCCGGAAGCTGCACGCTCTGATCGTAAACCATAACCTGGCTGTAGGAAAAATAGAGCCTTGGCGATAAATCGGGTTTTGTGATCATGGGGTCAGGGCTTGATAACAACCCGGTACTGGTCGCCGGGCTGGATGTTGTATTGCTTGAAGAAGTTCTCCATCAGTGCTCCTTGAGCATTTTGCTGGGATACCGGATGCCCAACCCATGAACCACCTCCACCTTTTATCGAGGACGCGAACGGATACTCGTCACGGCTGAACGGCTTGAGGTTCGGCACGCCTCCCAGAGCAGAAGGCCGGTTCCCTGCAATGTCCCCGCCATGCGTTAGGATTTCGGGATGACCAGCCTTTTGCGCATTCAGAATATTCTCCACCAACTCAGCATACTTGCTGATGCTGGTTTCTAGTTCCGGTAGCGCCTTTGCGGCCAGAGTGGAATGCCCGTCGAAGGCAAAGACCATCAGAAGTCTCAAGGTCATAAACGCAATCCAGCCCCAACGGCGAGCGAAATTATAGGACGTGAATGTCATCGAGTTCAATCGCAAATCCCTTTTTGTCCGCGATGAGCGTGACGCTAATCGAGAGATCAGACCGCCCTTCCTCGCGTGTCCATAGCGGCATCGTAATTGACCACTTTCGCGGCTGGGCGTTTCCGACCTCGACCAGGTTCATGAGTTGAAAGGCATCATCGGGTGGTAAGACCAGCTTCCGGCCATAGTCACTTACGGCGTTGGCCATCTCTTGCGCGGTAAGCCGTTGCCTCTTCGTCAATACTTCCGGCTCTGCACATTTACCCGCGACCAGGTGTTCAATAACCTGCCGGACGGATTGTTTAAGTCGTACGTTCATAGCAGATTTAGCGGTTGCCAGGAATCCGCGTCGGCGTTGGGCGGATGGCACCGATGCTGTTGAAGTAAGCCTCAACTTCAGTAATGGCTTGCCGCGCTTCGGCTTCCGAATACCGAGCCTGCCGAAGCGATTTATACCCGATTCGCAACTCAGCTCCGAGAGTCCCTCCACCGGCTTGGCGCTGAATCTGTGTCGCAATGTAGTGCGGTGTCCCGATGGCTGTGGATGGCCCAGGTAGTTGCACGCCTCGGGCGAGCTGGGTATCGTCTCCAGCGAGGTCTCGCACGGCAGCGTCTTGCACGACATGATGGGCATCCCGAAGGCCAGCGGCACGAAGTTCCCCGATCGGGGTTGTCACCTCTGCGGCTAGAAATCCTGGGAAACCGATAAGGGCGAGCCGCTCGCCTGACACATCGGCTTCATTCTCACCAGCGGCACGCACTGATGCGGTGTCGTAAATGCAGTCGCCTGAGACTGGACCGTCGTAGGAGATTCCTCCTGGATTCTGTGCGTCATAAGGCAAGATGAAGAAAGCGCACGCTTTTACAGAACCAACCCCGCAAGCCTCGCCGGACGCGAAGGCAGTGAGGGATGCAGGCGCTGAGGTGGCAAACCACAGCCCAAACATCAACAACCAGAGAAACTGTCGGAATCGCATCATGCCTCGAAGACCCAGTTTCAGCCCTGCCCGCAGCGGAATTGGTATGCACAGACCCACAACCTACAACCGTCGATGAAGGTTATTTCCAAGAGCTGGTTGCCCGTCGCGGCTCTCGTTTGAGCGCCGGTTTCTGGCAACGACTTCAATCGGCGCTGGCATTCACTGATAAACGGATGGTTCGAATGGACCGTTGCTGTTTCGATGATAACCTCGTCCCAGAACCCGACCATCTGGAAGCCGACGTATCCGAGGCATCGAATTACTTTAGTGCTACCCGCATCTTCTCTGACGCGAATAGTGAACTCTTCGTATCCAGCGTCTATCCGTTCCAGACTTGCGTCAGGCCAGAGGATAGGGTCGCCCTGAATGCTATTGTTAGAATGGCCAACCATAGGGAAGTTTCTCGTTTGATCGCCAGGGTCCGGTGGTTCCGTTTAGTCGACGGTCGATATGCAAATGGTCAACTGTATGCAACGGGTCGATTGGCCCAGTGTAACCGGGAGTCGATGGGTGAGCCTGCTCAATACGCACACGCAACGGCCCCTGGCTGTCGGTTCCAAGGAATTTGCGAGCTGTGGCCGGGCTAGTGCTGGTTTCTTGAAGCAACTTCATGTTGGCTTCCAGCTCAGCGGCTTCAGTCGGCACAGCCACCCCGCTCTCTGTGACGAGGAATCTTGGAGCTACTGTTGTCTTTGCGGCAAGAAAATCAGCCAATTCAAAAAAGGGATGGCCCTGTCCGGCAATTCGGAGTTCCTCGGAGGCCGTAGTGAGCACCCCAACGGCGTCGTAGTCATAAATCGCCGCCGAGGCTTCGTCGTAAGTAAAGCTCGCGTGGGTCGGCCCACCGCACTCAACCGGCTCAAAGGCGGGCGAAAACCCAACGACAACGACGGGTAAGGCCCAGCAGAATCCACTCAGCAACAGGAAGCTAAGCACGCGCCGCAGACTTGAATAGGCCCTGTGCGTCTCCATTTCCTTATCGTCCCTCGATGGCCTCAACAAATCCCAGGCCGACAGTTCGATTTCCTTCGTTCAACTGCACCGACATTCCGGCATAGAGGACATCCTTAAAACGGTCCCAAAACAGCAGTTCGAGTGTTACATCGTAATCAACATCAAACTCGAATATCTGCCCTTCGGTCGCGCCATGCACTACACATGACGTGAAAAGGTCGTTTACCTTCAATTCCGAACGCGTCCCAGAACGTGCGGGAAGTTTGCGTCCACCGTGCTCGGGTGCAATAAACCTTACTTTGGCTCTTATTTGCGGTTTTATGCTCATCAGTATACGTGCTCCACAGCTTTGAGGCTTTGGTTGAAAAGCGGTTGCATCTCGGGATGCACCGTAATCACGCCATTTTTGAAAATGAATGGGTCGATGGTTGTAGAAAAGTCCAGCTTGGGCAGGATCGATTCGGGAACCGTGGCCTTCAGGATTGCCACCTTGCTGGGATCAGCATCGGCGAAGTGTAATGCCTCCTCCATAGTGAAGCCGAATTGTCGAGCACTCATACTATTCCCGGCGGCCTGAAAGGCTTTGTTGGCCATCACGTCGTTAAACTCTCGCACCCCAACGGCACGGTAGAGATCTACTGTTCCCTCTGCGGCTTCCTTGAGCGCATTGAGCGCTGCTTCCTCAGCGCTCGCACCGAGGATTCCGTTCTCCCCCTCAAAATTAATGGGGTTGAGTGGATCTACCTGGTCCTTCAAAACCTCCCCATTGCGGCCTCGGATTTTGCGGATGTTAGGATCCCAGAATTGTCCCGGGCCTCCCACGAATCCCTTCTGCTCGCACAGGCCGTCCAAGTCCACCTGATTGATCGGGTCGTTACACGCGTAGCCATACAGGTTGAGACCGCCTGTCTCCTGGATGGGATCGCGGGAGAGCCAGCGACCGAGGTCTGGGTCATAAACCCGGTGCCGGGCCATAACCAGCCCTTGTACTTCCAGGCTGAACAGGCCGGTGAAGCCTATCTGGATGCCGGAGTGGGGTTCGGCACCAAACGATATCAAGTAGTTGGTGCTCCGGCGTCCATACGGATCGTAGGTAAATTGGGCCTCGATGGCGCTATCGGATGCGCGCGTAACCTCTCGCACGCTGCCCAGGTGGTCGTGGGTGAAGTAGACTGAGACAGGGCTGTTACTGATGCGGTTAAAACTGTCCTGATACCCTCCCGGGTAGTACCATTTCCAATATCCATTGCTCATCGAGTCCACGTCGAACTCTGCGATGAACCTTGATCCTGACCAGATCAGTCGTCGGTCGAGGGTCTCCGTTACATTGCTGAACTCCGCGATATAGGCGCACCGTCCGAATGCGTCGTACCAGAAGACGGTCTGTAGGCTGCCTTCAACGATGGCGTGCAAGTGGTTCTCTTCGTCCCACTGGTACTGGCGGTTAGTCGATGAATTACCTCGGTCCTTGCCCACCAACTGGTTCAGCGGATTGAACCACCCCCGCCAGACGTTCGTGCCAACCTGCTCGCTGGTGCGGTTCCCCGCCAAATCGTAGGCGTAGCGGAACATGTTGCTCCCGTTAACGGCGTTAGTAAGCAACTGACCGAGCGCGTCGTAGCTCAGCAGGTTGGTTTGGGTGCCCTGCACCCAGTTGGTAATCCGTCCATTCTTGTCGTAGGCGTAGGTGAAGGAGGACAGATTGGTGCCCGTCGAAATCTTGTTAGTGAGAGCCTGCAACAAAAAATCGCCACTAACACCATAGTAACTGAAGTTGGCGCTCTGGTTATTTGGGTAGGTAACAGAGGAAAGGCGGGCGGACCCTCCGATGTAGGTGTTGGTAAAGATACCCAGCACCAACGTGTTCGTGGTATACAACCGATTCGCGACTTGAGAGACCCTACCAAGAGGGTCGTAGGACCATGAATTCGTGTAAAAATAGCTATAGAAAGTATTTGGAATGCTATTGCTGAGGGCAGTATTCAGCATGCGCTCGGATTGCAGTCTCCCGAGCGTGTCGTAGGTGTACTCGACGTTATCGGCATAGATGGTTGTATCGTCCCACGGGCCATTGGCCGACTTGAGCCGTCCTGCGCCAAGGGCAGGTGGACTTGCTACGGGGAAGTAAGTGAAGTAATTCGTGCCCAAGCCGTCCACGGCCCAGCTCAGGCGGTGGTAAGCATCGTAACCAAACGAGACCGTTGGCGTGATAGAAGGGTCGGAATAGACGACGTTAGTCAGGCTGTTATCGGTATAGTAATTGTACGTGCGCGTCTGACCCCGTTCGTTGGTAAAGCTCTTCACCCGGCTGGTCGAATCCTCATAGGCATAGCTAACCTGGCTGCCGTCGGGGTAACGCTTGCCAACGACCCTTCCCTGAATGTCGTGGAACCACTGGGTGACTCGCCCGAGGGGATCGGTGACGCTGGCCACGCCCCCACAATTGCACCAGTCCAGGCGGGTCACCCAGTTCGTCGACTGGGTCACCTGGATGAGGCGGCGCAGACTGTCGTAAACGAAGCGCGTGGTGTTGCCCGTGCGGTCGGTGAGGGTGTCAGGGTCCAAATACTTGTAGCTGATGATTTGCTGGGAGCCGTCGGGAAAGGTGTTTGTGAGAGGCCTGTCGAAGGCGTCGTAATCGACGGTAACGGTGTAACCGTCCACGTTGGTGGCGGTTCTGATGCGGTCGAATGCGTCGTAGGTGAAGCCGACGTTCGCATTGTTGGTTGGGCCGACGATGGTGGAAAGCCTGCCGCTGGCGTCGTAGCTCAGGGTGGTGATTTGAGCCAGCGCGTTGGTGACAGCAGTGAGCTGTCCGTAGGTGTTGTAGCCATAATGACTGGCCTGGCCGGAGGCATCCGTCGCGGTCAGCGGCAGGTGCTGGCTGTTATAGGTGAAGCTGGCGACCAGATCGTTGCTGCCGCTCGTAGTCTGGCGAACCTCCAGGAGGTCCATCAGGTTGTTGGTCGCGTAATTGTAGGTAAAGCTACGACTGACTGGATCGACAAGGTTGGTGATGTAGCCGAGCGTGTTGCGCCCCAGGAGGTACAACTGTTCGGTGCCATCGTCCAGGACCCTGGCAACGCCGGACGGCAGATTCTGTGTGCCATAGCGCGTAGCGCCCCAGCTGCTGGGGTTCTGGCCGGGGTAATTGAACCAGACACGGCTCTCTAGAGGCTCTTTAACGCTTTCCAGCGCTCCCACAGCACTGCTCAGGTCCTGGTTATGCAGCCAGTGGTAGATCCGTGCCTTTGAGTAATCCCCCGGGGCTTCGCGCTGGGCTTGCTTGTCCCAGTAGAACGTATTCCTGCCGACAAGGATGAAATTGCGGCAATAAAACCCGGCGAGCGTGGTGGGCACCAAGGGTCCGGGATCGGAACTCGGGATGCCGGTAATATCGGTTTGGTTATACTCGGCCCGCGCGGTGTTCCCTTGTGGGTCTGTCACCTCGATCCAGCGCACCGCCCCGTCGTCCCCGGAGACCGCGCTGGTCGTTCCGTATGGGGTCTGGAGTGCGACCACCGCAGTCGATGATGCGTAGAAGACTTGCGACGTGAGGCCAAGCACGTCGGTGATGCTGTCGAGCTGGGTGAGCAGCGTTTCGTACGTTAAAGTCGCCGAGCGGCCATAACGGTCGGTCACCTGCTGGATGGTGTAACCGCTGCCCGCGAAGGTGTTGGTGTTGTAATAAAAGGTCAGGTTCGTCAAGTTGGCCTGGAGGTCGGTCACCGTGACCAAGCGCAAGCTGGCGTCATAATTCAGTAGGTTGGTGTAGCCGGTAGGCGAGATGACCTGAGTGAGGAAAACCTTTCGTGAATTACCCACCGTACCGTCCGGCTGGCCGAAGATCCGCTGGCTGCCGTCTGGGAACACCATCAGGTAGCTATTGCTTGAAAGCACGGACAAAGTGGCCTGGTTGCGCCATTGGATGGCGTAGGTATGGTTGGTGGAATTGTAGCTAAAGAGCTCCGTGCCGCCCCCAGGCACGTAATAATTGACGTCCCCGGGACTGGCAGGGCCGTTATCGACTAGGTAGCTGATCCAGTTGCAGGTCCAGCGGGGGCCTAGATTCGAGTAGGAGAAATTGGCGGGCTGATTGGCCTCCAGCTGGTTGTAGGTGACGGTGAAGGCCACCGGCGGGCCGCGCGGCGGAGTGAATGAGAGGGGCGTATCTTCGAGGTGCAGGCTGACCAGGAGCAGGTGGATGTTGCACGTGGCCATGCCCCGGGAGTCGCAGTCCGGGTCAGCCATCGTGTCGTAGGTAGTCGTGGCGTTGGGATCGCTGCTGGTGGTCACTCCGCGTCCCCAGATATTCGCGCCCTGCGCGTCGGTGACGCTCGACCAGCCGTTGGGCAAGTCCCCCGCTGGTACCAGAAAGTAGCCCGATGCCTCGTCCTCAAGAGCTTCCTGGCTGATCGAGCGGCTCTGTCCGAAGGTCGGGTCCGCCACGGAATAACGCCCGTTGCTCTCGCTCAGGATCGCGGCGTAATGCCCCACCTTCCAGTGCACGACGCTCGGCACAATGAATGCGCTTCCCGGCTCTCTCTGCGCCATTTGGAAACCCATATCGAGGTCCACCGAGAGTTCCTGGACCTGTGAAAGCGAAAAGCCTTGTTGCGTGAATGCCGATTCCATGACGACCTCGTCCACATCCATCGAGGATTCGAACAGGAGCGAGATGGAACGCAGGGCTAGCGGGCCGCAGCGGAATGAGACCTCGGGCCGGTTCTTCATCATCCAAAGGGCCTGCCTGGCACCGGCGAGACATGACGCGCCAGATCCGCTGAGAGGACGGTCTCCTAATTCGAGAAATATCTCGTCCAGGCGCTCGAAGCCGCCAACACGCGCATGCATTTTCGCCAGCTCGCCGATGGTCCTGTCCGCCAGGCGCTTCGCCGCGCCGCCTTCCTCGCTCCGCAGCGATTGCCAAGCCTCCTCCCACGCGCCGATGGCGCGGGAATAATAACCGCAGTTGTAATATTCCCAGCCCAGGCAGAATTCCACCGAGCCATACCAGTGCTCGTTGGCCCCCGCCTGGAGATAGTTCTCCAGCGCGGAGAAATCGTCTGTGCGGGTCCGCGCCGCGAAATCCTCCAGCGCGTTCGCCAAGGCGAAGTTCTCCTCGTCCGTCGGCTCGCCACCGGCGAAGACCAGCGGCTCCTCAAAGATTCGGGCAGCGGTGATTTCCTCCGCAGTCGGTTGATCGGAAAACGAAGGCAATTGCGGCACAGGAGCCGGAGCGGGATTGGACAGCGCGATTTGGGGGGTTGCGGACTCGGGATCGGGGGGGAGTAGCGGCTCGTCGGAACGGAGAGGGGCGAGCAGAAGCGTCGCGCCGAAAAGCGCTCCCCACAACCGCCCACAAAAGTGAACCGCCATCCGAGTTCCCCCCATAAATTCCGACCCCAAGCTCCCTTCGGTTGCGGAACTCACGCCAATCTCCCGGGGGGCGGAGGGTCCAAACGGAGACAAGCCACGATTAAAGGACGGCCCACAGGCTTTTGCTTTCACAATCCGGGTAGATTTACCAAGTTCGGCTTTTCAACCTAAGCCGTTCGGCACCTTGCGCCCGGCAAGGATAGCGCGCAAGAGAAAAAGATGACATAGCACACAGCTTTAGACACTCTTATGTCTCGCGGAGAGCTTAGGTTAGATCAGGTCCAGCTTGAACAGGCAATCAGTAGCACCCGTTAAAATCGGAGCAACGGCAGCGCACGCTTGCCGCCGGCGCTTTGGTTCTCCCTCCCTGCTGCGGCGTCAAAGTGATCTGGCACAGCGAGGGTGAATCCGGTGGGAGGCGGCGTGAACGCCGCGCACCGGCACTGGCGCGCTGGCCTCTGGGGACCTCGAAGAGGTTAGACTCATGGGGCCGGCGGTTTGCAGCGCCTGCGGAGTTGGCCAAGCTGAGGCGGCGTAAACGCCGCGATCCGGGGCGGTAGGATGCCGGGTCGAGTCCTACAGGGGTGCGCTTGAGCAAACGGTCGGCGTGGTCCTACTCATTCCGCAAAGCAAGAATCGGGTCCACCTTCGATGCGCGGTGTGCAGGGATGTAACAGGCTATCAAGGCGACGGCGGCAAACATCAAGGCCATTGCGCCAAACGTCAACGGATCGGTCAGGTTCACGCCGAAAAGGAATGTCCTGATGGCACGTCCGAGCGAAAGGGTCACGAGGGCTCCCAAGGTCAAGCCCAGCGCGATCAACCGCAGGCCTTCGCCCAAAACCAAGGCGAGGATCTCTCGTTGCTGCGCGCCCACCGCCACGCGCACAGCGATTTCTTTGAGACGGGACCCCACCGAAAGTGAAAGCACACCGTAGATTCCCACCAATGCCAGAAGGCTAGCCACCACTGAGAAGCCGACCAGCAACCGCATCGCGAAAGTTCGGGGCGCAACCGACTCGTCCCGAATCTCCTCCATCGTTTTGAAATGTTCAACCGCAGCCGTGGGATCGATCTCGTGCAGGGCGTGCCTCACCATCGCGATCAGCGGAGCAGGATCGGAACTTGTGTGCACGATGAGGTGCTTGGAGAAGGCGGTGTTCTGCCAGAGTGAAAAGTAAACCTCCGGCTCGGCTTGGGCGCTCAAAGCTTCGGTCCGTGTGTTGGACACGACGCCAACAATCTCCAAGGTATTGGTGGTACCTGCCACTCTCAGCTTCCGGCCGATGGGGTTAAGATTAGGGAAATAACGCGACACTAAGGCCTCATTGACAACAGCGATGATCGGGGCCTCGGGCGTGTCCGAGGAGCGAAAGCCTCGGCCGTCCTTCACCTTGATAGCCAACAAGTCGAAGTAATCCTCGGTCACCGCGCGACAGGGGAGGGTGAGCCGGTCCTTAAGCTTTGACGAATCTGATTCGCCTACAATCTCCCAGTCGCCAAACCATTTGTTGCCGGTCAGGGGCAACCCCCATACGAACGCGGCCTGCCGCACGCCCGGAAGGGCCGAGACGCGCTCCAAGGCAAGCCGATGGAACTCTTTCCACTGGTCCGACTTCATGCAAGTCACACTCATGGTGAGGACATTCCCGGTATCATAGCCGGGCCGAACCCGGGCGAGGTTGTTTAAGGTGCGGATCAGCAACGCCGCACTTACGAGCAACGCCAGGGTCAGAGCGGTTTGCACTACCGCCACGCCGCCGAGGAGACGACGTTCCGCGCGGCCGGCGCTGCTCCGCGCGCCTTTGAGGGCTTCGTAGGGGTTTCGGCGTGCGGCGCGCACGGCAGGCAGGAGCCCCGCGAGTGCGGCAGCTACGACGGCCGCGCTGACACCGAAAATCCAGACTGGCCATCCCACCGTCACGCCGTCCAACCGAGGGACTGCGGTTCCGGCTACGGCCTTGATCAGCCTCACAATTCCAGCAGCCAGGGCGGCGCCCGCGAGGGCCCCCGCCAACGCCAGCATTAGACTCTCGGTGAGGACTTGGCGGAACATCCTCCCGCGCCCAGCGCCCAAAGCAGATCGCATGGCGTACTCGCCCTGCCGCTGCAGTCCTCGAGCCAACAACAAGCCGGTCACGTTCCCGCAAGCGATTAAGAAAACCAGAACCACAGCGCCTGAGAGCGGGACCAGCAGACGCTTGCCCTCCCGGTTCAGGTCATCGCCCAACGGGCGGACGCTAGCAGTGATGCCTTCCAAATCAGAGTCGCTGCGGGCTTGCCTGGCGGCGATCGCAGCGATTTCCGCTTGGGCCCCGGTGACGGAGGCTCCGTCTCGCAACCGGGCCACGAGGTTCCAACTCCCGGACTTTGGCCGGGATACGTCCGGCGTGGCCGGCAGCCAATAATCAACGCGCGAGTTGAGATCGTAATTTGGTTCGCTCGAAGAGTTGGGATCCGGAAGGTAACGCACGCCCTGGGGCATCACGCCGATGACCACGAGTGCCGGATCAATCCGGCTGAGGCGGACGGTTTTGCCCACGATGTTCGGGTCTGAGTTGAACTTTCTACGCCAGAGATCATAGCCGAGGATGATGGTCGTCAGGGGCGAACCCGGTGCCCCAACATCCGAGTCCACAAAGTCGCGCCCCAACACTGGCTTTAGACCGAGGAGTTTCAGGTAATCCTTGGTAACCACCATGCCCTCGATCGACTCGCTGCCGTCCGGGGTCACCAGGAAACTGAATGTCCAAGCATAGGCGGCAACGCCTGCCAGGGACTGCGTGGCACCGCGCCATTCCATCCACTGGCCTACGAGACAGCCCTGGTTCAGGGCCTTGCCATCCAGACGGGCGGGAGAGATAAGAACCAACTGATCGGGGCGCCCATAAGGCGGGGGTGAGAGGAGGACGCCATGAATCAAGCCGAAGACGGCGGCCGCGGCGCCAATCCCCAGGGTTAAGGTGAGCACTGCGACGGTGGTAAACCCCAAGTTCTTGCGCATCATTCGCAATGCGTAGCGCAAGTCTTTCACCAGATCCCCGAGGAGGCTTCGGTTCCGCTCCCCGAAAACGGCCGGCTCGTTGGGGGCCTTCTTTTCCACCAAGCGCAAGCCGCGGGCCAGCAACTCGCCGTCGCTCAGCTCTTCGAGCGCGGAAAGGCGGGCGGCGTCGGCCGCTTTCCCGGCCGCTTGCAGTTCCGCGTAGCGGTCCTCCAGGTGCTGGGCGAGCTCCTCAACAATCTCTGCCTCACGCGAAGGATCCAGCTTCAGACCAGCCAACCGCGCCCGAATCTCCGGTTTCCAATCAAGCATATTCACCTCCGGTGATGCGCTGGATCGAATCGACGAAGGCCTGCCAGCCGGCACGCTGCACCGGCAGCACCCTCTTTCCCTCGGCGGTCAGGCGGTAGTAACGGCGGCGACGCTGGCCGGGCTTCTCAACCCACCGCCCTTGAACCCAGCCTCGCTTCTCCAACCGATAGAGCAACGGGTAGAGGGAGGCGACATTGAACCGTAATTCTCCCTGGGAACGGAGTTCGATGAGCTTGGAGATTTCATAGCCGTGGCGCGCCTGGCGCTCGAGCAAGGAAAGAATCAGCAGTTCGGCGCTACCTTTCTTCAACTCGCGGTCGTGCATGCGCGTGTTAATATCTGTCATAGCCACATATTGCCTAAGCACATGATCGACGTCAAGAGGTGAGCCTCAGTTTTGTTGCAGGAAGCCTCTGTGGGCGGGTAATCCCCTGCCCTTCAGCAGCCGCGCGTGGCTTGGTTGACGGTCCAACATTCGAGCCTGGCTTCTGGACATTCGACTTTCTAACCTGGCGGCGCTTCCCATGAGGGCTTAGGCGAGCCTGGTCGAGATGAGCATTGAGGCGCTGGGCGCGATCCCTCAGCGCATAAGCGATGCTTGATTGCGGCCGTTTCTGCGTTACGATTGCCATCACTTTGATGTCGGGATTCCGTTTTGCTTGATGCTTCGCACTGGAACTCAAGGCGAATCCGACACGAGGAAACGTACTATGACCGAAAGCCCATCCCGGTATGGTGGTATCGCGGCAGTGCTGGTCTTTGGAATTGGATTGGTGGCGGTTGGCAAGACGTTAGCGGGACTGTGCGCCATTCTCCTCGGCATCGTTGCCATGGGAGTGCTCCTCGCGCGGACGGGCTCGGGCAAGGCCCGTTGCGCGGCAGTGGGGGCTTTGGTCCTGAGTGGGCTGCTCGCATTCGAGGCAGCCTCCAACGAGTTCAGCGGCACGGCGACCTACCACCGTGGGTTCGGTCGTGGCAGCAGATCTGAGGCAGTCACCATCCAAAGTTCACCAGCGAAGTTCCGGGCGGCAACGAATCTCCTGTGGGCCTGGAGTGTCGGCTCGTTCCTGGTCGGGGCGGGTGTTTTCGCCATCTCTCGCAGGCTGGACTACGGAGGTTCGATTCTTTGAAAAGTCAACTGACGGAGTACCTCTAAGGCCTGATGAGCCTGAAGAACCGGTGGGGGGCGTTGATGTCCTGAGTGGTGGCCCTTTGTCCAGGACTGAGCACCGCGGGGGCAGGCACATTCGTCCACGAACCGGAGGCTAGCGAATCGCTGCTCTGAAGAATGTAGTTGGTTGGGAGGGCGGACCAGACGATTTGAAGTTGGTTGCTGGGCGAGCGACTGAGGGCGAGTTGAGTAGGATCCACCGAGGTCCGAGCCGCGACCCATAGGTAATCGACGTTCTGGGTGGGAGGGATGATCACCGAGGTGTAGTTGTACCGGACCGGCACAATCGTGGTAGGAGAGGCCCACTGGTGCAACTCGGCATGGCTATCGGCGAAAGAGAAGCTGCAGCCCCCGTTGTGGTAGGATGCCGGTTCGTCGGTCCACATCCGCGAGCTAGAGGGGTCGTTGAGGTAAAGGCCGTCATTGATGCTGTCGGGATGCTCGTCCAGGAAAACGAAGGTTGCGGCGGGAACCGGAATCGAATCGAGCTGAAGGAATTGCCGAAACCTCGGGAAGAACTGGTTTTTGCCGGTGCCAGCCGCGGGATCGTTCGTAGCGTATGCCTGCCCCACAAAGGCGTTCATGGAATAGCTGCGGGTCCGCCACTGGAACCTCGCCTGATGCTGAGCAGCGCTCAGATACGTGTCGGCGGGACACTTGAACGCGAAGAGGTTGCTTTGGAGGTAGGGAAAGAGCGGACTGCTGGAAACGAGAGCCAGGTTGGTGGTGCTTTGACCATAAGGCCCAGAAGTGTCCCAAGCCATAAAGTTATTCGCCCAGTTCAGATAGGTCTTGGCGGCCACGGAGGCCAGCGTCTCAGTAGCGTTCAGATTGTTTACCACCAATCCGGAGTGATCGTTGGCGTAACTGGCCCAGGCTGTCCCCAGGGCGCGGTGGTTATTGAGGCAGGATGCCGAAGTGCTTTGCCCCCCCGCCTGACCCAACCCGGCCAGGGAGACCGTCGCCAGGACCGAGAGGGTGGCCGCAGTGACCATGAGTTCGATGCGGGTAAAAGCCTCGTCCTGCCGCCTCCTCAAAGCAGTGGCTGGTATCATAGATGAGTCCTTTTCGCATTGCAGGGGCCAGGCGTCAACCCGGATTCCAGGCCTCGGAGGGTGCCTGAGGAATTACTTGCCCAGCAGATGCTGGCATTTGTCTTTATAGCCGCGACTCATGGCCAGCTTGGTGCCGTTGCGGAGAATGACGGTGTAGTCGCCATGGAACATGGGCTGCAATTCCTTGATTCGCTCAATGTTCACGATGGTGGAGCGGCTAATCCGCAAGAATTGGTTAGGGTTCAGGCGAGTCTCGAGCGAGGCCATCGTTTCGCGCAGCAAATGAGATTCGGCTCCGACATGGAGATTTAGGTAGTTGTCAGCCGCCTCAATCCAGTCGATGTCGCCGGTTTTAAGGAACAGGACACGGCCCGGGGACTTGACCACGAGGCGGTCAGTCTGCTTGGTCTCCGGGCGCATATCGGCGAGGAGAGCGGTCAGCCGCTGGTTCAACTGGTTTTCCTGGCGATGCTGGAGCTGAGTGCGCGCCCGAGCCAAGGCGGTTTGGAAGCGCTCACGGTCAAAGGGTTTGAGGAGATAATCCAAGGCGTGGACTTCGAACGCGCGCAGGGCGTGTTGATTGAACGCGGTGACGAAGATGATGATGGGAAGCTTCGGGCCTTGGATCGCCTCGATCACCCCGAAACCGTCCAACTCGGGCATCTGGATATCAATGAAGAGCAAATCCGGCTCAGTCTTCCCGATGACCTCGACGGCCTCGCGCCCGTCGGCGCACTCGGCAAGGATCTCGATATCGGACTCCGCTTCGAGCAACTGTCGCAAGCGTCCGCGGGCGAGAGGTTCATCGTCCACGATCAAGGTTCGGATCTTCATTGCGCTCGGTTCGGTCGGAATTCACCTCGGGGCGGTACTGGCTGATCAGCGTTCGGCTGCCCCGGGAATAATGGCGTGCGACCGGTTATTGACGGAGCATAGCTAACCGTGTCAGGAGTCGCCAGCACAATGGTAGGAGGGCATTGCCGATTGAAGCCGTGGCAGCGGGTACTATTGGAGGGCTGGACGCTGGAGACCAGCGGCAGCGGGAGCATCAAGGAAAAGCCAGGCGTTGGGATGGTCCTGAAGAAATGAGGCTGGGCAGGAGGATGTCCGTTCGCCCTCGGCCATGGCTTTGACCGCCGCGGTCTTATGCGGGCCAAAGGCCAGAACCAACACGCGCCGCGCCGCCAAGATCGTCCTGAGACCGACGGTGGCCCCGGCGGCAGGGACGTAATCGCCGGAGAACCACTGACGGTTGGCCTCAACCGAAATTGGGTTTAGATGGACCACCCGCGCGGGTGCATCCTTCGCACTGCCAGGCTCATTAAACCCGAGGTGCCCGTTCTGGCCCAAACCCAGGATCGCGATATCCAAGCCGCCCGATTCCTCGATCAGGCGCTCGTGCTGCTGAACGCTGGCTACAGCGGCGCCGACGAGTGAACTGATTGTGAAATAGTTAGTTTCGGGGACATGCCACGCGTCAACGACCCGTCGTCGCATCAGGTTGGCGCAGTTGCGCGGTTCCTCCGGCGGGACCCCGACATATTCGTCCAAGGCGAAAACCTGGAGGCGGCTGAGAGACAGCTGACGCTCGGCGATTCGCTGATAGAGATCGAGGGGACTGTTGCCCCCAGCCACGAGGACATTTCTGACCTCATCCAATTCGAGCCATTCGGCCAGCTTGGTGGCGGCCATCGCGTTGGCCTCAGCTACGGATGCGCCGGTTTGTATATTCACAATCCACGAAAGTAAGTCACTTTTCTGTTGAGCTGGCAACGCAAGGTATACAACCCAGGCTTGTCCATGAACAAAGGACCTCGGCGCGTCACCGAAGTTCCACAATCGCCTGGATTGCGTCCGTATGGCTGTTTATCGGTCGGGCTGAGGGGTGTAGCGCAAGTAGGGTTTTACCTTTCGCACTCCCTTGGGGAATAGATTCACCGCGTCGGCGTCGGAAACCGCAGGAACCACGATGCAATCCTGGCCATGATTCCAATCGGCGGGCGTCGCGACCCTGTGTTTGGCGGTTAGCTGGAGGGAGTCGATCACTCGCAAGATCTCCGCAAAGTTGCGCCCTGTGCTGGCGGGATAGGTGATGATGAGCTTCACTTTCTTGTCGGGCCCGATGATGAAGACCGAGCGGACCGTCGCCTTATCATCCGCGTTGGGATGGATCATGTCGTAGGCCATAGCAACGCGGCGGTCGGAATCGGCGATGATGGGGAAATTCATGGAGCAACTCTGTGTTTCATCGATGTCCTTGATCCAGCCGTGGTGCATTTCCAGAGGATCAACGCTGACAGCAAGAACCTTGACGTTGCGCCTGGCGAATTCGCTTTTAAGCTTGGCGACCGCCCCGAGTTCGGTGGTGCACACGGGAGTAAAGTCTGCCGGATGGGAGAAGAGGACGCCCCAGCCGTTGCCCAGCCACTGGTGGAAATCGATTTCGCCTTCGGTCGTTTGCGCCGTGAAATTGGGCGCAGCATCACCTAATCTGATAGCCATAGTTTCGTTTTCTCAAGACGGTAGACCAGCCGACGCCAGGAAGTCCAGCCTGCTTGCGCGACAGAGAGTTCGTCCAACCGGTCAGCCGCTATGGCTTCGGCGTGACGGTCTAAAGCCCCTGGGGCCGGGTTCGGGCACCGCTGATAGAGGCTTGCCAAAGCCGATCCTGATTATACAAATTATAAGCATGCAATGCGCCCCATTTGCTGTGTCGAACAGCTACCACAAACGGGGGGAGGGAACACTCTCGGCGGCGGGGCATCCTGGATAACTCTCACAACACTGAATGAGCTCGAGTCGAAACGGGATCGGCGTCGGTTCCCCTACGCCGTTGTTTCATTCCAGCAAGGGAGGAGCGACGGTGCCATGAGGGTGATGTGGGTACTAGGCTTCTGCGCTGGCCTTTCGACCTCCGCCGCGGACAAACCGGTGGATTATGCTCACGAAGTAAAGCCCCTTTTGCAGGAGCATTGTTACGGGTGCCACGGACCGGAAAAGCAGAAGAGCGGCTATCGACTGGATGTGCGCGATACTGCGTTGCGGGGAGGCGATAGCGGCAAGGCGGCGATTGTGCCTCACCGCGCGAAGGCGAGCCCGCTGATCCGGTACGTCAGCGGAGAGGACGAGGAGATGGTGATGCCGCCAACAAAGAGCGGCAAAGCACGGCTGACTGCCGCAGAGGTAGAAACCCTCCGGGCGTGGATCGCGGCAGGGCCGTCATGGCCGGAGGAGTCGGCAGGCGCTACCGGGGACGGAAAACCCCATTGGTCACTGACGCCGTTGGTCAAGCCGGCGCTGCCCGCCGGCCGGGGCAATCCGGTGGATGCGTTCATCCGAGCCAAGCTCGCAACGAAGAAGATTGCGCCCTCGGCGCAGGCCGACCGCCGGACCTTGATCCGGCGGCTCAGCTATGACCTCACGGGGCTACCGCCGACATCAGAGGAAGTGGCGGCCTTTCTCGGGGACAAGGACCCAAAGGCTTACGAAAAACTGGTCGATCGGTTGCTGGCCTCCCCTCGCTATGGCGAACACTGGGCAAGGCGTTGGCTGGATGTAGCAAACTATGCCGACACACACGGCAACGACCATGATTATGCGCGCCCACATGCGTGGCCATATCGGGATTATGTGATTCGCTCCTTCAACGAAGACAAATCTTACGCTCGGTTTGTGCAGGAGCAAGTGGCAGGCGACGCGCTCTATCCTGATGATCCCCAGGCGACGGTGGCGCTCGGTTTTCTAGCTGCGGGGCCGTGGGATCATACACTGATGGTCACGGTGCGGGAGGACACGGTGGACCATCGCATGGCGCAGAACCTGGATCGCGACAACATGGTGAGCACGGCGGTGGGCACGTTCCAAAGTCTGACGGTTCATTGTGCGCGCTGCCACAATCACAAATTCGATCCCATTACGCAGCGAGATTACTATGCACTGCAGGCCGTATTCGCAGGCGTGGACCGTGCGGACCGACCGTTTGACGCCGACGGTCGCACACATGCTGAGCGGGGGCGACTACAGGCTGAACGGCGGGCCTTGGAACATCGCGACGCCGCGCTGCTTCGCAAATTAGAGAGCGACCAGACCGTGCGCACGGTCGCATCTTGGGAGGAAGCGTGGAGGCGGCGCGAGCAGGCGTGGATGCCATTCGAAGTGGTGAGCGTGGTCTCCACGGGTGGCGCTTCGTTGACTCGGGAGGTGGACGGCTCATGGTTTGCGAGCGGCACACGGCCGGAGCGGGATACTTACGTTGTCACGGCACATCGGCGGGTGGGGAAAATGAGTGCGGTGCGGCTTGAGGTTTTGCCCGATGAGCGACTCCCACAGCGCGGGCCGGGGCGCTGGGATAACGGTAATTTTCACCTGACCGAGTTTCGTGCCTACGCCACCACGAATGGTTCAAAGGAGGGCGGCAAACCGATGGCTTTTTCCCGCGCCACCGCTGATTTCGATGAAGGCCCGGCAATCTCCGCCGCGCAGGCCATTGATGGGAAGGCTGAGACGCACTGGGGAGTGCATCCGCGATATGGCGAACCACACGAGGCGGTTTTCGAAATCAAGGAGCCGGTGGTGTACCCGGAGGGCGCGACTTTCACTTTCCTACTCGAGAATCAAGGTGGAGCTCCGGGACACGGGATTGGGCGTTTCCGTCTCTCTGCCAGCGATGAGGCGCCATCTTCGTCGGTGCTAAAGCCGTTATCGACGGAAATGAGGGCGACTCTTGATGTGCCCGCGAACCAACGGACATCTGCGCAACGAGAGGAGTTATCGCTGATGGTGCTCAAGGCGTTGAATGAGGCGGCGTTGGCAGCGTTGCCGGCACCTCAAATGGTATACGCGGTCACGCGGGATTTCCCGGCGGATGGGGACAACTTCAAACCGCCGCCCCAACCGCGTCCGATCCACTTGTTGGTGCGCGGGGAATTGAGCAAGCCTGGCGACCTGATCGGGCCCGGCACGCTGGCGTGCGTTCCGGGGATGCCAAAGGAGTTGGTGATGGCCGACGCAGGTGAGGAATTCGAGCGCCGAGCAGCGCTGGCGCTGTGGCTTTCCGATAAGCGCAACGTTCTCACTTGGCGCAGCATCGTGAATCGGGTTTGGTCCTATCACTTCGGTCGCGGGCTATGCGACACACCTAATGATTTCGGAAAAATGGGCGGGACGCCAAGTCACCCGGAGTTACTCGATTGGCTTGCGGTTTGGTTCCGGGACGAGGCGCAGGGGTCGATCAAGAAACTGCAGTGGCTGATTGTAACCAGCGAGACCTGGAAACAAACGACGCTTGCCAACCAAGGTGCCAACAGCGACAGCGAGAACCGGCTGTTGTGGCGGCAGAATCGCCCGCGCCTCACTGGCGAGGAGGTGCGGGACACCCTACTCGCCCTCAGTGGCCGGATCGATCTCACGATGGGTGGCCCGCCGGCGGTACAATTCATCGATCACGGTGACGCAACGTTTAACTCCGGCGGTAATCCAGCGTTCCTGGATTACGAGCACTTTGACCCCGATTCGCCTGCGGCGCGCCGGCGTGCCATCTATCGATTCCTCTTTCGCACTGTGCCGGACCCGTTCATGGCCGCGTTGGATTGTCCTGACGGCGGCGCGCCCACGCCGGTGCGCAGCGTCTCCACGACGGCGCTGCAGGCCTTCGCGATGTTGAACGACCCGTTCGTGATCCGCCAATGCGAACATATCGCCACGCGTCTTTCCGCAGCAAGCGACACTCCGGAGGCGCAGGCAGAGGCGGCATTTCAGCACGTTCTCCTCCGTCGTGCGCATGACCAGGAGCGCGCAAGGTTCGCGGCTTATATCGAGCGACACGGCCTGGCCAACGCGGTGCAACTACTGCTCAACAGCAACGAGTTCCTCCACCTGGATTAGCCAATGAACACGATCCTCAACCGCCGAGACTTCCTGGGCAGCCTGGCAACGGGGCTCACGGGAGTAGCCATGGCCTCGTTGATGCAACGGGATGTTTTCGCGGACCTGGCGCTCCCGCAAAAGCCCAAAGCCAAGAGGATCATCCAGCTCTTCATGAACGGCGGCGCAAGCCAGTGCGACTTGTTCGACTACAAGCCCCAGCTCGTCGCCCACCACGGACAGCCTTTCGACCCCGGCGCTGGCCAACGCGTCGAGGCGAGCGTCAGCGTGCCAGGGGCGGTCATGAAGAGCCCGTTCGAATGGGCGCAACACGGGCAGTGCGGGCGTTGGGTGAGCAGCGCGTTGCCATACCTTGCGAGGCATGTAGACGACATGGCGTTCCTCATGGCGATGCAATCCGCCTCGAACGTCCACGGCCCGGCCGCTTACCTCCAGACGAGCGGGTTCCTTCTGCCGGGGTTCCCCTGCGCGGGGGCGTGGGTTTCCTATGCTCTTGGCAGCCTCCGGGATAACGTTCCCGCGTTCGTGGTGCTGCCCGACGCGCGTGGCCTTCCCTACAATGGGCGTAGCGCATTCACTTCGGGATTTCTACCAGCCAATCACCAAGGCACGGTCATTAACGCGTCCGCAGCCCAGCCCATTACTCATCTGCAGCCTCCGGTCGACGCCAAACACATCACACCGGTCAGCCGCAGTGAGGGCCTGGCACTGCTCCAGGAAATGAACACCGCTCACGCTGCGGAGCGTACGGGCGATTCGCGCCTCACCGCGCGGATCCAGAGCTACGAACTGGCAGCGCGTCTCCAGCTTTCTGCTCCGGAGCTTCTGGACATCGCAGGAGAGAGCGAGACGACGAAGAAACTCTACGGCTTGGACCAGCCGGAGACAGCGGATTTCGGCAGACGCTGCCTCTTAGCTCGTCGCATGGCGGAGCGCGGGGTGCGATTTGTGCAGGTCTGGAGTGGACACGGCGGTGGCGCCGCTAACTGGGATAACCACGCTGATATTCCCAAGGAGCTAGGGTTTGCCGCACGCGGTATGGACCAGCCGGCCGCCGCGCTGCTAGCCGACTTGAAGGGACGCGGCCTCCTGGAGGACACCTTGCTGGTCTGGACAACGGAGTTCGGGCGCATGCCATTCAGCCAAGGGAGCACAGGCCGAGATCACAACGGTGGCACATTCGTCTCGTGGTTTGCCGGTCCCGGGATAAAACCGGGCGTCGCGCATGGTCAAAGCGACGAGTGGTCGTGGAAGGCCATCGATGGTGTTACCACCAGCTACGATTTTCACGCGACGATTCTCCACCTCCTGGGGATTGACCACACGAAACTCACCTTCCGCGACAGCGGCATCGATCGCCGGCTCACTGACGTGCATGGACATGTGATCCAAGAGATCCTGGCTTAACCGCGCAGCGGTTCGATGGGCGGATCAACCTGGCGCGTAGGAAGCTTGCGAAGGCAGAGGACGCCGAAGAACTAGCGTTGGGGCTGTTTGATCACCTCTCCGCCTTTCATGACGAAAGCCACCTTCTCCATCACGCCGATGTTGGTGAGCGGATCGCCGTCGACCGCGATGATGTCCGCGAACTTGCCGACTTCGATGGCGCCGATGTCGTTGGTGGCTCCGAGCAGCGCTGCGCCGTTGAGGGTGGCGGCCTGGATTGCGGCCAAGGGGGTGAGCCCGGCACGCACGAGGGCGGCAAATTCCTTGGACTCAACATCCGGTTCATCATCGACGCCGTAGGCGATCTTGAGATGGTGGCGGAGAGCGCGATCGAACGCGGGTTGCTGCGCGGCCAGGATGGCCTTGCCCTTGGCCGCCATGATTTCGTCCGCACCCAGGGAAGTGCCTTGTTCCACCCCGTGCTGGAAGGTGTAAAGCGTCGGTACCAGCCACGTTCCTCGCTGCTCCATTAGGGACGCTCCCTCTTCATCCAGCATGGTGCCGTGCTCGATGGAATCGACCCCGGCGCGAACGGCGGCCTTGATGCCTTCCGTGCCTTCGGCGTGAGCCATCACGCGTTTGCCAGCGCGGTGCGCAAGTTCGACCGCGCGGGCCATTTGATCCTCACTCAGCTCCTGGCGGTCGTAGCTGCTATGAGGGTCCATAACTCCACCCGTGGCCATCAGCTTGATCCAATCCGCACCATATTTGAGATCACGCCGGACGACATCGTTCACCTGGTCCACGGTATTGGCGATGTTTGGCCCACGCGGCAGGGCCTGATCTGGGGCGAGCGGGTCGTTGTCGCCGTGTCCTCCGGTGACGCTGACAAATCCACCGGCGGAGAAAATGCGGGGACCTCGGATTAATCGTTGGGCAATCGCGTCGCGCAAGGCCAGTTGCCCATACGCGGCGTCGGCTTCACCGGCGTCGCGCAGCGAGGTGAAGCCGTGATCCATCAGAATCTGGAGATTTCGGACTCCCCAAAGGGCAGCCATGGGCGATGACATGCGCAGTGCGGCGGTGGGAGATTGGTCCCGTGGATTCCCGAGGATGTGGGCGTGGCAGTCAACAAGCCCCGGCAACAGGGTCAACCCGCTGAGGTCAATGACGCGAGCATCGGCGGGAAGGGGAGGCCCCGCACCAATGCTGAGAATACGGCCACTCTGGACCACTACCACTGCATTGGAGGTGACGGTTCCCGTGCGCACATCGAGGAGCTTGGCTTGGGTGAGGGCGATTTTCTCCAGGGGCGGCTGGGCTGGGGACTTCTCGGCAGCGTTGCAGATTGCCCATGTTGCGCCCCCGCTCAACAGTGACAAGGTGAACAGGATGGCCAGGAATACACTCCCTGACTTAGAACCACGGGGCAGAGGCCGACGCGCGGCGTGCGCTGGGTTCTGTGAGGAGGTTTGTCTTGCCAGCCTTGGATGTGAGTTGAAAAAGGGCATATTCGTGGCCAGGTTCGCTTCGGGCCCAGTATGTCGGCGAGGCAGTTTAGGTCAAGACGCCGTGGCTGGTTTGCAGGGGTTTGGATGCGTGTGCTGGGGGTGGGGCCCCGGTTGAGTTCTTCCCTCCCCTCGGGGCAGTGCTGGAAACGGAACCGCATGCCGGGTCGGCAAACCATTGCCTAACGATCGGTTTTCGGGGTAAAAGAACCGACACGTCTCGCACCACACAATGACCGTTTGACATTTCTCGCCATGCAAACACGATTTCTACTCATTTCTATCGCGCTCGGCGCGACGCTGTCTGCCTTCGCCGACCCGCCAAGGCTCCCCGGCGTGGGGGCGGCCATGACGGAGATGATTGCCAAAAATGAAGTCGCCGGGGCCGTCACGGTGGTCGTCTCCAAGAGTAAAGTCCTCCATCTCGAAACTAGCGGCTTTGCCGACGTAGCATCGAAACGGCCGATGACGCCGGACACTATTTTCTGGATTGCGTCCATGACCAAACCGATCACCGGCACGGCGATCCTCATGCTCCAGGATGAGGGAAAACTGAATGTCGCCGATCCCGTCGCCAAATACCTTCCCGAGTTTGCCAATCTCCGCACCCCATCGGGCAAGCCTGCCAATCTCACGATCACGCAAATCCTGACCCACACTTCCGGGCTCGGTGAAGCGAGCGGCCCAGCAGCGCAGAGTGCTAAGACGCTGGCGGATCTGGTGCCGATTTGGCTCGCGGCCCCGATGCAATACGAACCGGGCGCGAAATGGAGCTACACGCAGAGCGGCATCAACGCCGCGGCCCGGATCGTGGAGGTGGTGAGCGGCATGAGCTTCGATGCGTTTCTTCAGCAACGGCTGTTCGATCCACTCGGGATGAAGCACACGACCTTCTATCCAACGGCGGAGCAGCGCGTTGAGATGGTGACCGCCTATGCGAAAAACAAGGATACCGGTGCGCTCGAGCCCGTCCCGCCCCGTCCCGATTTCGGGCCACGCGACCGCCCCCCGCAAGGGAATGGCGGGCTGTATTCAACTGCTCCGGATTACGCGCGGTTCTGCCAGATGCTCCTCAATGGGGGCAGGCTTGATGGCCACCGCTACTTGAGCGCGGCCGCCATGAAGTTCTTAAGCACGCCGCAGACCGGCGATTTGCCGACAGGATTCTTCCAAAACGACACCTTCGGCCGTCATGGAATGAATTACGGATGGGGCATCGCCACCTGCGTTCTGCGCACCCCTCACGAAGGGGTTGCGTCAATGCTGTCGCCTGGCAGTTTTGGCCACGGTGGCGCCTGGGGAACGCAGGCGTGGGTCGACCCCGTGAAGGGAGTTGCCTACGTTCTCATGGTGCAGCGTTCGAATTTCCCGAACAGCGACGCCAGCGATGTCCGGCGCGCTTTCCAAGAGGCCGCTGCCAAGGCACTGGCGAAGTAGCCGGCGTTGGGGCACTTGGTGTTTCGCAGGTGCTAGAGTCCGGCATCATGCCGGACTCAGAAGCCCGGCAGCACGACGCTATCGAGAGCGCCAAGGACAGCCGATTGTCGACGCCCGCGGAAACTAACCGTCACGCTTCGCGGCTCGGGCAGCAGATTCCACAGGAGGATCCGCTTCGCTGAGGGATACCACGCGCAAACCACCGGAGTATCTTCCTCGACCACCGGAACGTTGGCCAGGGAGGGTCGGATGCGCCGTTTGAAGGCGAATAACGCCTCGAGCGATTCCGGAACGACCTCGGCGCCGTGGGCTTCCACGAGTGGTTGCGAGCGACAAACGAGATGTCCAAGACCGGCTGATTTGGATGGGAGAGAGTGCCGCACGTCGAAGTCCGAGAGGAAGTTCCAACCCTCGCGCGACGGTTCATCGGCTACCTCGAAGGGCACGCCTAAAGCCAGCCAGAGACTAAATGGCTGGTCGTCGCCCACATAGCGTTGGGCCTCACCCCAGAGGTGTTTGAAGGGGCCATGCAACCGGTGGCCAGCGATCAGCTCGTGCCGGCGGGCCTGTTCTCGCATGGCAGGACCGAGGATCGCCCAGTGGGCTCGCGGGAAGGGCGTCAAGCCGCTCATGAACATGGTGTGCCTGATATCGGTGATGGTAGAGACCGTTAGCTTGGCGGCCAGGTGCGCGGCCGAGAGTTTGTCCGCCGGGTAGGCGGTGGTTTCGGAATAGGCCCGGTCCGGGTCGACGAAGCGCCGGTGGAAGAGCGCGCTGAACAATTCGTCGGTTTTTCCTTTAAGGCGGCCGAACGAAGCATCATCAAACATGAGTTCGCCGACCCGCACGGGCACTGCGCGGTAGTCACGCAGCCGGATCCCGGCCTTCTCCGCTCCGAGATACATGATCATGTTCCCGAAGTTGGCATGGAATGCGTGTTGCTGCGCGCGAAACGAGGCGGTGAGCTGGTCGCAGTTCCAGTCGACCCATGAGCGCAGCAGTGTGGTGAGCCGACGCTCGCGCACGTCGTCGATCAATTCACGCCAGCGTGCGTCACCAAGCCCGTGGGTACGGAGGAATTCGGAGCGGTGCTCGACGCAAAAACAGCCGCCGATCTCCCCGGGGCCGCGGGCCAGGCGGAAATCGTCGTCCACGAACGCACTGCGGAAGCCAAGCCGGCGGAGATCACGCAACGCCGAGACGTTCTCCTGGGTGGCGGGAGCGTGGAGAGAGGTGCCAGTGAAGCGCTTGCCGTCGAACCTTTCGCCGAGGCGCCAGTGGGCCGGGGGAGTGAGCGGGAACGATCCGTCGCGTGCTCCGAGCGAGTCCCCAGGATGGCCGAGCGGCACGGTGATGAGTTCGGCACGCAATTCAGCCCGTTCGGCGAGTCGTTGCGCCTTGATGATTTGTTCCTCCGGATATGGGTGGAAGCCGTAGAAGAAGCCAGCCAACCACACCGTTTCAACCCCGGCAGCGCGAACGATGTCCAGCAACTCGGGTTCGCGTTCGATGATCGGAGGGGCGAGACAGACGTGGTAATCGCGGCGCTTGGGAGCAGATGACCTCGGGGCGCCAAGCAGGGGCGCCGTCAAGGCCGCGCCGCCCAGTGCAGCTAACCAATGGCGGCGGGAGCAGGTGTGCATTGGCCTGCGGTTTACGCTTCTCGCTTCGCCAACGGGACCTCGTCCTTCCGATCGATTTTCTGTCAGTGCTGGCTTAACGTGCTTCTTTCTCTGGTTGAACTAGCCCGGAAAGCCGCGATCTCTGCCACGCTGACACCATTGAAGCTGTTCTGGCGGGTCCGGGCGTCGGCTCATCAATCGGCTCAGGCCAATTTCCAGCCATTGCGGTAGGTTTTGTGGATGATGTGGTCGGCCTCCTTCGCGTTCTTGGCTTTCAGATTCACCGGGTCCCACTCTAGTTTTTTGCCGACCCGATAGGCCACGTTGCCCAGGTGGTTCGCGATCGTGAGGGCAGCGGCGTAGTCGAAGTTCGAGTCGGTGGGCTGGCCGGTTTTGCAGGCAATAAGCCATTGTTCAAAGTGACCGGGCGACGGCGGGATGAACGGCGTGGGCGGCTTGAAGTCCTTGAACTTTTCCTCGGGCAGGAGCACGTGCTTCTCGTAATCTGACAGGAGCATTCCCCGGTCCCCAACGAAGAGGATCGCCGTGTCCCATTTCGGGATCTTGCCTTCGGTGTAGTATGAGGGTTTTTTGGTGCCTTGGTGCCAGGTCACCGTCACTGGAGGCATATCGCCGCGCTGGCCGTAGGTGTAGCGGGCCAACATGGATGCGGGGGCGATCTCGGGATGCGGGGGCGGGCCTTCCGCCTCAATGGTGAGGGGATCGCGCAGTTTGAGGGCCCAGAAGGGCAGATCGTTCAAATGACTGCCCATATCGGACATGGTGCCGCTGCCGAAATCCCACCACCGATACCATTTGGGGCCGGGCCAGTAGACATCGTTGAACGGGCGCTCGGGCGCCGGACCGAGAAAGAGGTCCCAGTGCAGCCCGGCCGGAATGGGTGAAGAACCGGCAGGCCGTTCTTGGACGCTGACGATGTCGCCGTTGGCCTTGGCCTCCTCGGGTGTCTGCCATCCCCATGCACGCGACACCCACACATGGGCTTCACGCACCGGGCCGATAGCGCCGGTTTGAACCAGTTCCACCACTCGCCGATAGTTCGCCCCCGCATGGATCTGCGTGCCCATCTGGGTGGCGACCTTGGCCTTGGCGGCAGCCTTGGCGATCACGCGCGCCTCGGAGATCGCGTGCGTGAGCGGCTTCTCGCAATAGACGTGTTTGCCCAGGTGGAGGGCGCCCAACGTCGCGAAGGCGTGGGTGTGCTCGGCGGTTGCGACGGTGATGGCATCCAGATCCTTGGCCTCGTCCAGCAGCTTGCGGAAGTCCACATAACGCCGCGCTTTAGAATGTTGTTCGCCCACTTTGTTGAGGCGGTCTTCGGCGACATCGCATAGAGCCAGGATGTTCTCGTCGCGCGCCTGCTGCACCGCAAAGCCGCCGCGTCCACCACAGCCGATGATGCCGATGTTGAGCTTGTTGTTCAGATTCTGCCCGCGCAACAACGCCGGGGCGCCCAGCGCAGCCAAGGTGGATAGCCGGAGGAAACGGCGGCGATCGAGGTAAAGGGGGGAGGTCGCAATAACGTCGGTAGGCTTCATGCCTATTGCCTACCCCGAAGGAACGCGCTCGACAAGAAACATTAGTGGATGGTGTTCGGAAGTGGCTACGAAGCCGGCTCCAGCCAGGTGGCCAATCCCTGATATGGTCGAAGGTCCGATTGATTGAGGTCGAAAATCGGATTCGCGAGCGAGGAAATCACCAGCGCAATTTGAAATACCGGCAAGATCAGGAATGGTGATTCCCTACACAAAAAATGAGTTCCACGCTCGCAGGTGGATTCCAAGGTGAGATCCGGCTTGACCGTGGGGCGTCGGAACGGCGAAATCCGGGGCAATCGTGACAAAACCCTGCCTATGAGAGTGATACTCGCCGTGCTCCTGGAACTATTATTGGTCTCAACCGCCTTCGCCCAGGAGAGTTCGCTGTGGCTGCGATACCCAGCTATTTCGCCCAATGGCCAGACAATCCTTTTCGAATGGAAGGGCGACATTTATTCGGTGTCGGCGGGGGGCGGTACGGCCGTCCCGCTCACTCTCAGCGAATCCTACGAGTTCGCGCCAGTCTGGAGCCACGACGGCAAGACGGTTGCGTTCGCGTCGGATCGGTACGGGAACTTTGATGTTTTTGCGATGGCGGCGACGGGCGGCGAGGCAAAGCGGCTCACGTTCCACTCCACGCGCGAGATCCCGAGCAGTTTCAGCGCGGATGACCAGTCGATTCTATTCTCGGCTTTCCGCCAACAGCCGGCTACGACGGCGCAGTTTCCAATCGGTCTGATGAGCCAGCTTTACCGGGTGCCGGTTTCGGGTGGGCGTGTTGCGCCGGTCCTCCCGGTGCCGGCCCTGGATGCTACTCTGGACTCCAACGGCACCAAATTGATCTATCACGACATCAAAGGTTACGAGAGCGACTGGCGCAAGCACCACACCTCGGCGATCGCCCGCGATATCTGGGTGTACGATCTCAAAACCAGGGAATATCGCCAATTGACAGAGTTTAACGGGGAGGACCGGAATCCGGTGTTCGGGGCCAATGACAACGACTTCTATTACCTGAGCGAGAGGAACGGTTCGTTCAATGTGTTCAGGGGTTCGCTATCGGATCCTTCACGGGCGGAGGCGATCACGCACTTTACGAAGCACCCTGTCCGTTTCCTTACGCGCTCGAAGGATGACACGTTGTGTTTCGGTTTCGACGGCGAGATTTATACCCTCAGGCCAGGAGAAGAGCCGCGCAAAATCCAGATCCATATCCCCCAGGACGGCCGTGGCGCCATCGACCGGATCGTGCCGGTGACCGAGGGCTTCACGGAGGCGAAATTGTCACCCAACGGCAAGGAGTATGCCTACGTTTTCCGCGGAGAGATCTTTGTCACCAGCCTGGAAGGTGGAATCACGAAGCGCGTCACCAACACCCCCTGGCAGGAACGGAGCGTGGATTTCAGCCCCGATGGGCGCTCGCTGGTCTATGCGGCGGAGAAAGACAACAATTGGAACATCTACATGACAAGCATTACGCGCAAAGAGGAGCCGTATTTCTTTGTCTCCACCCTGCTGAAAGAGGAAACGGTGGTGGCCACCCCGGCGGAGGAGTTCCAGCCTTCCTTCTCGCCGGACGGCAAGGAGGTCGCTTATCTCGAGAATCGCGTGACGCTCAAAGTGGTGAACCTCGCCAGCAAGAAGACACGGACGATCATGACCGCCGACCGAAATTACTCATACGAGGACAGCGACCAATACTACCGGTGGTCGCCGGACGGAAAATGGTTCCTGGTGCAGTTCGGCTATCCCGAGCGGGTACTCACGCCCCAGGTGGGCTTGGTTCCCTCGGACGGCAAAGGCGAGATCCACAATTTGACGCTGAGCGGCTATGACAATTTCCACCCCAAATGGGTACTGGATGGAAAGATGATGATCTGGGGATCCGATCGCGAAGGCACGCGGCAGCAAGGAGGAGACCTGGCGAGCGGCGACGTCTATGGGATGTTCTTTTCCAAGGCTGCTTTCGACCGGTTCAAGCTCACGAAGGAGGAGTTCGCGCTGGTGAAGGAGCAGGAAGAAAAACAGGAAAAACAGAAGAAGGAGGCCGAGGAAAAGAAGGGAAAGAAGCGCACCGCGACGACGGACAGGGACGCGAAAAAGAAGGATATCGTTATCGATTGGGAGAACCTGCCGGATCGAAAGACCAAGCTCACGATCCATACCTCGCCGGCCAGCGATTGGATCGTCTCGAAGGACGGCGAGAAGCTCTATTACCTGACTAGCTTCGACAAAGGGAATGATCTTTGGGAAACCGAGCTACGAACCAAAGAGACCAAGCTGTTCAGCAAGCTGGGGGCAAAGCAGGTGACCTCGATGGAACTGTCCTCGGATGGGAAGTTCATCTTCATCCTCGCCGATGGGAAGCCAACGAAGGTGGAGATCGAAGGCGCGAAGACGGAGCAGGTGAAAACCGGCGGCGAAATGGTCCTAAAACCAGCGGACGAGCGGCGATATATTTTCGACCACATTTGGCGCGAGTTTAAGGAGAAGTTCTACGTGGTGGATCTGCAAGGGGTGGACTGGGAGTTCTACTATCGGGAGTACCTTAGGTTTCTGCCGTTCATCAACAACAACTACGATTTCGCGGAGATGGTGAGCGAGATGCTCGGTGAGGTGAACGCTTCTCATACGGGCTGTTACTACAACGGCCACCGCCCCAACTCCGATGAGACCGCGGACCTGGGGGTGCTGTACGATCTGAGTTTTGCGGGGAAGGGCGCGCTGATAGCAGAAGTGGTGGAAGGCGGGCCGCTGGACAAAGCGGCGGTGAAGGCCCGGGCTGGGGACATCATCGAGGCAATCGACGGCCAACCGATCACGCCGGACACCGATATCGCCCAACTGTTGAATCGAAAAGCCGGCAAACTAACGCTTCTCTCGATTTTTAACCCAGGGAAAAACCAACGATGGGACGAGCCGGTCAAACCGATTCCCGGCGGTGAAGCGGGGGAACTTTGGTACCAGCGCTGGGTGAAGAAGCGGCGGGAAGAGGTGGAGAAGCTTTCCAAAGGCAAGATTGGATACGTCCACGTGCGGGCGATGAATGATTCCAGCATGCGCACGGTGTTCGAGGAGGCGCTCGGCCGCCATGTCGGCAAACAGGCGATCATCATCGACACGCGGTTCAACGGCGGCGGCAATATCCATGAGCAGTTGTCGGACTTCCTAAGCGGCTGGAAATACTTCGACATTATTCCACACGGGCAATACGTGGGGTCGGAGCCCTACGATAAGTGGACCAAGCCATCGATCGTGCTCATCGGTGAGAGCAACTATTCAGACGCTCACTTGTTTCCGGTCGCCTACAAGCTGAAAGGTGTAGGCAAAACGCTAGGCATGCCTATCCCGGGCACGGGGACATTCGTCTGGTGGGAACCGCAAATTGATCCCTCGCTGCGTTTTGGAATTCCGATGGGCGGCTGGCGGACGGCGGATGGGAAGTTCTGTGAGAACAACCAACTGGAGCCAGACATCAAGGTTCGAAATGAACCGGGGATCCTGACCGCCGGCCGGGATCAGCAGTTGGAAGCGGCTGTGGCAGAACTCCTGAAGCCGTAACACGACTCATGGCACGAAAGGCTTCGGCTGGCTGAAATCAAGCAAACAGCGGTGAGGTCCGCGAGGCGGGTCCGAACCGTGCGCTTACGGTTGGGTTCTGGTGGCTCGGGCCTGCGGGATCGCCCGGTCGAGACGCGTAAACCGGCTCAGCGGAGGTCCTCGCCAGCCAACCCTCCGACCGTCCAATCCAGGTTATAGACCGGGGTTGAGCCGTTCATGAAGGGAGCGTTGAGGCGCTCGTAAAGGGCAAACTCGGAATGACCATCCACGAAGAGGAGCGACATCCCGCGAGGGCCATGGCCGGAGCTGGAGGTCCCTTTTTGGATGTTGTCCCATTGCCCTTTCGTGCTGGCAAAGCAAGGCGAAATCGCCTTCTTCGACGGAGACTTCACGTCGGTGGCTCGGCGGACGCGCAACGCGCTGCTGTCGTCGGTGTGGTAAAACTGGTTGTAATAATAGTACGAGCAAGGGAAGAGCAGCTCGTTGGTCTTGATGGGGTAGTTGTTCGCCACAGCCCACTCAATATTGAAGCCGCGACCTTTGTCGGCCAGGCACAGGTAGAACGCGCGGCCATTGGTGCTGATATAGGGATCGAGGAGCTTGAGCACGTCCACGAACCCCATTTGAGGCCAGTCGCGGCCGGAGTACGGGAACTGGTCGTGATTGTCGTTGTGGTAGAGGGCATAGCTCATCCCGATCTGGCGAAGGTTCGAGACGCAGCGGACGAGCTGGGCCTTGCTCTTGGACTTGGCGAGCGCGGGCAAGAGCATACCAGCCAAGATCGCAATAATCGCGATCACCACCAGGAGCTCGATGAGGGTAAACGCCTTGCGGGAACGGTTATTCATCGGACCTCGGGATAGGCCGGTTTGTGGCAATCACGTTTTGACCGTAGCAGGGATTCTGGCTTATGGTCAACTTCACCAGACATATTGTTGAGACGCGGCCCGGATGACCGTCAAGAGCCGGACAACGATGTGGTGGTTGCCGGGGCGCCTGCTACAGGCGCCTTGGCTGAGCGCCCTTGCGCCAAGAGATGAGAATTGCGTCACGCAGACCAAATACGCCACCCACCAAGGCATCAAGCCAGTGGCTGGTGCGCCTGGCCGTTGTCGCTTGGTGTGCGTTGAACACGAGTATGGCCTTGGCCGCGCCTTCGCCGAGCCTGGATCTCGAGAAGCTGCCGCCGCCGGCCCACCGAACGGTAGAGTTCGTGCGGGATATCCAGCCGATTCTTTCAGCCCGCTGTGTCCAATGCCATGGAGTGGACAAACAAAGCGGGGGTTTGCGGTTGGATGAGCGAGAGGAAGCCTTGAAGGGCGGGGAGAACCACGCCCCAGACATTAAGCCAAAGAACAGCGCCGATAGCCCACTTATCCACTTCGTGGCCGGGCTGGTGCCGGAGATGAAGATGCCACGCAAAGGCGACCCGCTGACTCCTGAGCAGGTCGGATTGCTGCGGGCTTGGATCGACCAAGGCGCGAATTGGCCCAACGACGTCAAAATTCCCAGATATGTTCATTGGTCGCTCAGGCCAGTCGAACGCCCTCCCCTGCCCCTCGCGGCGAATCATAAGCCTCGATTCGAGAATCCGATCGACGCTTTTGTTGCGGCGAAGCTCGATGAGAAGAAGCTGGCGTTTGGGGTCGCGGCTGATCGCTCAGCATTTATCCGGCGTATTTACCTGGTGATGGAGGGACTGCCACCGACTCCGGAAGAGGTGCGGCAATTCGTCCACGACACCAGTTCGCGAGCCGTAGAAAACCTGGTGGACTGGGTTCTGGGCAGCCCGCGCTACGGGGAGCGGTGGGCGCGACACTGGCTGGATATCGCCCGGTTTGCCGAGTCAAACGGCTTCGAGACAAACCGCGAACGGAAGAATGCCTACCCGTATCGGGACTATGTCATCCAGTCATTGAACGACGACAAGCCCTACGACCAATTTGTCAGGGAACAGATCGCCGGGGATGCGTTCGGGGCCGATGCGGGGACGGGATTCCTGGTGGCGGGGGCTTACGACATCGTCAAGAGCCCGGACATCAATCTGACCCTCACGCAGCGGCAGGATGAACTGGCCGACATCGTGGGCACGACGGGCACGGCGTTCCTCGGGCTGACCCTCGGTTGTGCGCGTTGCCATGACCACAAATTCGACCCGATTTCGCAGAAGGACTTTTATGCAGTCCAGGCGGTGTTCGCCGGGGTGAATTTTGCTGAACGTCCGCTGAGGCGTAAACTGAGCGCGGCTGAGGAACACGAAGTGGCCACGCTCAAGCAGGAGATTTCCTCGAAAAAGAGCGAGCTGGCATCGCTCAAGGAGAAGGCCACGGGAGGCAAGATCGCAGGGTCGTCAGCGGCAGCGCTTCGCCCGGCAGTGAACGAGCACCTCAACGAGGAGACCTTTGCGCCCGTGGACGCGACTTCGGTGCGTTTCACGATTCTAGCCACGACGGGCGCGGAGCCGTGCATCGACGAATTAGAGGTGTTTGACAACAACGGCGTGAACGTGGCGTTGGCCGCCGCGGGGACTAAGCCAAGTGCGTCTGGCACGTTGCCTGGTTATGCGATCCACAAGCTGGAACACCTCAACGACGGGCTGTTCGGCAACAGCAAAAGCTGGATCTCCGATACGGCCGGCCGGGGCTGGGTACGGCTGGACTTTCCGGGCGCGAAGCGGATCCAACGGATCGTGTGGAGCCGCGACCGCGAGAGTCAGTTCAAGGATCGAGTCGCCACGGAATACCGGATCGAGGCGGCGCTGGAGAATGGGGAATGGGTGGAGATTGCGTCCTCAAAAGATCGCGAGCTTCCTGGTGCCCAAGATCCTGACGCCTTTCTGAAAGCCTTGTCGGAAACGGATGCGAAAGCCGCGCGCGATCTGCGGAGTCGCATTGGCCAAGCGGAGGGGCGGGTTGCCCAGTTGTCTGGCCCGCCGGCGTGGCTGGGAGCTTTTTCGCAACCCAAGATCACCCACCGGCTTTACCGAGGCGATCCTCTGCAGGAGCGTGAAGAGGTGGCCCCGGACGCGGTAGCGGTTCTCGGCTCGCTGGGCCTGGCGCTGGACGAACCGGAGCAACAGCGTCGCATCCGGCTGGCCGAATGGATCGCCAGCCCCCGAAACCCACTGACCGCACGGGTGATGGTGAACCGGATCTGGCACTACATTTTCGGCACGGGCATCGTGGACACACCGAGCGATTTTGGAGTGAACGGCAGCGCGCCGGTCAACCCGGCATTGTTGGATTGGCTGGCGGATGAGTTCGTGCGCAGCGGTTGGTCCATCAAGCATATCCAGAGGCTGATCCTGCTCTCGCGGACTTTTGGCCAATCCAGCGCCCCGCGCCCGGAGGGGATGGCGGTCGACGCGGACGCCCGCCTGCTCTGGCGTTTTCCGCCGCGGCGTCTGGAGGCGGAAGCGATTCGTGATTGCATGCTCGCGGTGTCGGGGGCCATCGACCTGCACCCAGGGGGACCTGGCTTCTACCTGCAGAAGGTGGAGGAGGACAACGTCTACCGGTATTTTCCCAAGGAGACCTACACCACCAATGAATTCCGGCGGATGGTGTATCTCACCAGGATTCGGCAGGAGCAAGACCCGGTCTTCGGGGCGTTCGATTGCCCGAGCGGAAACCAGGTGATGCCCAGGCGCAGCCGCTCGAACACGCCGCTTCAGGCGCTGAATCTGTTCAACAGCAACTTCGTGCTTCAGCAGGCCGAGCTGCTCGCCGGGCGTTTGCGCCACGAGGCGGGCGAGCAATCGCAAGCGCAGGTCGTGCGCGCCTTTGAATTGATGTACGGGCGGGAGCCGGATCGGTTCGAGCGGGAGGCCTCCAAGGGGATGATTCGTGACCAGGGTCTCGAGGCCTTTTGCCGGGCGCTTTACAATACCAGCGAGTTTCTCTTTGTTTTCTGATCCGCATTTATGGCGATGCCTGAAAGACTCCATCCGTTCCTGAACCGGCGCTCGTTTCTCGGCCATAGCGCCACGGCCCTGGGGGGGATGGCACTGGCGCAGTTGCTGGGCCGCGACGGATTGTTGGCAGCGGAGTTGGGCAGCAAGTTGCCGTTCCGGCCGAAGATCGACCCCGCGAATCCGAACGCGGCGCGGCCTCCGCATTTCACGCCACGAGCGAAACAAGTGCTGATGATTTTCTCTGCGGGAGGCTGCAGCCACCTGGACACTTTTGACTACAAACCGGAGCTGATTAAGCGGCACGGCCAGCCGATGCCCGGGGCAGATAAGTTGATCACGTTCCAGGGCGGCCAAGGGGCACTGAACCAAAGCCCGTGGGCATTCCGGCCTCGCGGGAAGTGCGGCAAGATGGTCTCGGACCTGGTGCCTCGCCTGGGCGACTTGGCCGACGAGATGTGCTTCATCCATTCGCTGAAGGGCAAGACCAACACTCACGGCCCCGGCGAGAACTTCATGAACACGGGTTTCACGCTGGATGGGTTTCCCAGCGTTGGCGCGTGGACCACCTATGCGCTGGGCAGCGAAAACGACAACCTGCCGGCCTATGTGGCGATCCCAGATCCGCGGGGTGTGCCGCAGTCCGCGGGTAACTGCTGGAATCCTGGCTTCCTTCCGGCTGCTTTCCAGGGAACGGATTTCAATGCGGTGAAGCCGCTTCGCAATCTGGCGCGGCCGACCGGGATCACGCCGGAAAAGGATCGGGCGACGCGGGATTTCATCGCCCGGATTAACCAGCACCAGATGGGGAATTACCCCGGCGACACCGAGCTCGCGGCTCGAATCTCCAGCTATGAACTGGCAGCGCGGATGCAACTGTCGGTGCCCGAGGTAAGCGATATCTCCACGGAGCCGGCGCATGTTCTGAAGATGTACGGCGCGGACGCCAGTGGAGACCACACGCAAGAGGTGAAGGCGGGTTACGCCAAGAACTGCATCCTGGCCCGGCGGCTGATCGAGAAAGGGGTGCGATTCGTGCAGCTCCTGAACGGCGCCTACCAGGTTGGCGGCGAAGGCACGAGCAATTGGGATGGTCACAAGGTGCTGAAGGATCAGTACACGATCCACGGGGAGATCTTGGATCAACCGACCGCGGCACTGCTGTCCGATCTCAAGCAGCGCGGCCTGCTCAAGGACACGCTGGTGGTCTGGTGCACGGAGTTTGGAAGAATGCCGACGTTTCAGGCCGGCGCGAGCGGCCGGGACCATAATCCGGCCGGGTTTACCGTCTGGCTGGCGGGGGCGGGGGTCAAAGCGCCGTTCAGCTTTGGTGCGACCGACGAGTTCGGCTACAAAGCGGTGGACAACGCCGCCACGGTTTACGATTTCCACGCGACCATCCTGCAAATCCTCGGCCTGGATCACGAACGTCTCAGCTTTTATCACAACGGCATCGAGCGGCGTCTGACCGACGTGCATGGAGAGGTGCTGACGGAGATCCTGGCGTGAGGGCGGAGCTAGGGGCGAGCGGGGAACGAGGGGCCAGAGGGGATTTGAAATGTCAAATTTGAGATTTGAGATAAGAGCAGGGCGAGTGGCGAGGGGCGAGTTGGGCAGGAGGAGGTCGTTGCTTTGCGAGGTGGGAGGGGCGGGTAGGGTTGCGGGCGGGTCGCGCGATGCGAATTCGGTGCTGACCGCAAGTGGTTGATACTCAAGGGAGGCGTTTTGATGAATTTGGCGCGTTGTGACGGATGTAATTGTGCTGGAATTGGTTGTGAACGAAAAGAAGAGGGGGGATATTCCGGGAAAAGGGGGGATATTCTGGCTTACGGGAAGCATCTTTCCGGCTGGGGGAAGGATCTTTCGAAGGGCTGAAGGGCATTTGAGATGGGACCATGGTGAGGAGCGAGAGAAGATGGAGAGGGACCTTGTGCGCGGTCATCCGATAACAGCGCGCCGAAGAGCCGATAATCACGGAACTTACAGCGGAAAGGCGAAGGGAGGGGAGCCACAGGGGATTTGAAATTTCAAATTTGAGATTTGAGATAGGAGCAGGGCGAGTGGCGAGGGGCGCGAGAGCCAGGGAGAATGCGAACTGGGGATGACGGGAGACTGAATGGCTGCGTGCCCTCGCCGGGAAGGCAAGGTTCGCGCTGACCACGCCGCGGAGCGCCGGTTGAGCTGGTCCGCTCTTCATGGTGGTAAAGGTGGCGCAGCGGCGGCGATTTGTCAATATGATATATGATTTAGTTACTATCGAGCGGCGAAGCGGAGAACAAGCCAACTGGGGGTGCTACCGGGAAGGAAAATGGAACGAGGGAGATTGGGAGCAGGAGTACGGGTAGCAGACAACGGCGGGCGGAGAAGGGCGGGACTTTACCCACGAAGACCTCAAAGAGCACGAAAGGGTGAAAGGTGGGGGTGAGGCAGGATTACGATTACGATTACGATTACGATCGAGAGGCGATCTCGGAGGGAGGGACCACGGAGGAACCATGATCCAAGGACTCAACGGTGACTGTTTCTAGGCCTTGGCCGCGCTGGGCAACGCCAACGGCGGCGCGCGTCCCTCAACACTACCGACCAGATCGCCGCCCGGACGGTCCCGAGATTCTCCGAGAACCAACCCGCCTGCCCTCCACGCTGCCAAGAGGTGATTCAGTGGCTGGAGATGGGACCCGAGAGGACAATACGAAATCCAAAGACGTCGGTGGGCTGAGACGGGAGGACACCGCCGATCTTCGGACCAAAGTCGCAACCAGTTGTCCAGCCGGTGCCTGCCAGAGTGCGTAGCATCGGGTTCCCGGGATAGGTGTCGGCACACCATTCTTTTACGTTTCCTTCCAGGTCGAAGAGACCGGCTGCGCTGGGTGAAAACGAGCCGACGGGAGCGGTGCGATCGAAACCATCAAAATAGTTCGTTAGGAATGGGCATACGAGTTTTCGGTGCCAGCTCCGCAGCTCCTCGCTGGCAATGTTGGCCAAGGGAGGGTCTGTGTTTCCGGGGGCCACACTCTCAGGAACCGGTTTCACGCCGGCTGCTCGATAAATCGCAGCCCACTCGTCACCGGTTGGAAGGCGGTAAAGATTAGTGGCCGGGATGGAACTCTGCTGCCGCTCTTTCTGCGTGAGCCAGGAGCAGAATGCGTCCGCGTCGTCGGCAGTCACGCCAATGACCGGGTGATTCAACGACTGGGGAAAACCAGGACACAGCCACCAATTACCTTGTTTGACTCCCCCAACTTGAGGCAATTCGGTAGACATGTTGGTGTTCGGCGAACGGCCGGTATCGGCAACGAAAGCGGCAAAGTCAACCACGCGAGTCTCCCAAGCCGACACCCAGAGATTGACCGCAGGCATCCACTGGAGCCGCATGCCCAGGCTGTTGGTCATTTGTGCAATCGCCGGCTGCGCCGCAACCCGATTGTCCGCGACGAAGGCGAGGATGAGGAGAACGAGGCTAGAGATGGCCGCTTTCATTTCGGGTCTGGTGACGTTGCGGGTCCGTCTTTGTCGCAGACCGATCGGACAGCGCGCGAGTCGCATTGAACAGAAGCCTCATTGCTGAGTGACCTGCGCGAAGGCCTGGACGGTTCCCAACCCAGCGGGCACAGTCAGCGTGAAAGTGGCAACTCCATTTGCGAGAGTTACCGGCGGGTCGCTTTGGGCCGGTTTGATTATGACGCCGGTAGGTGTCGTGACGCGCAGAGTGACGGGCGTGGTGTCGGGGATGCTTGTCCCCCTCACCTCGACGGTGATGTCACCGGCAGCGGTAAAGACGACATCCGGGTTAGTGGAAATGCCACTGGGCGGTTGAGCGACATTCAGCCCGGCGACCTTCGAAATGATCAGGGCGCTGGCGCCGTTGAAGTTCCTGGTAGCAATCGGTGCGCTGACCGATGGGCCCGGAGACCCGTTGCCAACCAGCGAACGATAGAATCCCTCAACCCGGATGCGGCCCTGACCGCCGCCAACGGCCTGGATGATGCCCCCGCCGCTCACCCGATCGGCGACTAACCGGATCGCACCGCCGGACCCGGCACCGGCATAATTGCCGCCCGCGCCTCCGTTTGCGTAGATACCGCCATTGACCACAATGTCGCGGGATGAAGCGATCAAAATCGCGCCACCGCCACCCCCGCCATCACCGCCGCTGTCGCTATAGCCGGAGCCACCGCCACCCCCGCCGGAGCCGCCAATCAGGGGCTGGATATAGGCGTTGCCATAGGTTGGGTCATAGGTCCCTGGTTGGCCGTAGCGTTGGCCACCGTTGGAGCCGTCGGCCGCCCCGACGCCCGGCGCGCCGCCGCCCGGACCTTGACCAGGTGCGCCGGTGTAGGTGCTGGATTGGTCGAACCGAATCGCGCCGAGGCCTCCGGCGAATCCGCCAGGTCCTCCGGGCGCCTCGTTTCCCGGGTTCGGGTTATTGGAGCCGGCAGAACCGTTCAAGTAGAGGACGCCATTGACCGTTACATTGCCGGAAGCGAGCCACTGCACCGGCGTGTTGGCGGCGTTTTTCTGGAAATAAACCGCGAGGCCGGCGGGCACGTCGATGGTTGTGTAGTTCCAGATACCGTTGGCCTTGGCAGTCATATCGAAAGTGGCGTAGTCCGCGCTCCAAAGTGTCCAAGAATTTGCAGCCAATTGCCAAGACTCCGCGCTGTTGCTGTAGCCGCCGACGAGTACTGTAGTTTTGCGGGTGGAATCGTAGGCCATCGCGTGTCCGTACCGCCCGGAGGGCGATGCTGTAAGGCTTAACGCGGTCCAGTTAGTGCCGTCCCACTGCCAGGTGTCAGCACTCGCAGAATTCCCTCCTTCCCACACGATGCCGCCGAATAGAATGACCGCTTGGCGCTGATCGTCGAACGCGGCTGCGGCCTGTTGTCTTCCCGAAGGGCGACTTTGTGGGCTGGCTTGGCTCCAATTGGTGCCATCCCATAGCCAAGTGTCGTATTGGGTGTTGTTAAGATTTACGGAGCCGAACAAGACTGAATTCTGGTGTTGCGAATCATAGGTCAAGGTCGAATAGCCGTGGGGCCCTGGCTGGCTAGAAGGGGCCGCTTGTGCCCAGTTTGTACCGTCCCAGAGCCAAGTTTCATTGATCCAGTTGCCGCCGCGATCTGGGCTCAATCCACCAAAAAGGACTACCTGCTTTCGGGCGGCGTCGTAGGTCATGGCATGGGCATAGAGCCGTGGCGGGGACTGGGATGGTAGCATCTGGGTCCAATTCGTGCCGTTCCAGGTCCATGTGTCAGCGCTCGGACCCACGCCTGCCACTTGACCGCCGTAAAGCACGATCAGCTTATGCGCGGAATCATAGGCCATGGCGTGGTCGTACCGAGGCGGGGGATTTTGGGGCGAGGTTCTTGAGGCCCATTTGGCCCCATCCCAGGACCAAGTATCGCCAAGGGGGTTGCCACTGTTAAGTCCGCCGAAGATGACGATCTGCTGGCGTTGACCGTCAAATGCCATGGCGTGTTGGTAGCGTCCTGGGGATAGAAAGCTGCGGAAGGTTAGCGGCCCATCGGCGCCGGTTGAGCCGCTGTCGTAGGGAAGGTCGGGGGGGGCCTGACCGAGCAGGACAAGAGGCGGCAGCAAGACGGCCGCCAATAGCCCAGCCAAACGATGGATGACGGTTTGGATATTCATGTTGTGCCTTTGGTTAAGGGGAATCGTTGGGGTTTTCGGGTTCGTTAAAATAGCTGACCAAGGGAGAGACAAGCTGGAGGGTTAAAGGGCCGGGTTCCTGGGAAGCGTTGAGATAACTTGTTTGATCGCTGAACAATGTTCGGGGCACGTTGTCCGGCGGAGGGTCTGTCCGCGAGTTAAGGTAGGAGACCGAGAGCGAGAAGAGGGTGAGAGGCACATTGGCGGGCGGTTCCTGCCTCAACGCATTGAGGAAACTGGTCTGCGCCGAGAAGATTGTCTGCGCTACGGTATCCGGGGGAGGATCGGTGCGTGCGTTAAGGTAGGAGACGGAGAGCGAGAAGAGGGTGAGGGGGGCATTGGCGGGCGGTTCCTGCCTCAAGGCATTGAGGTAACTCGCTTGAGAGCTAAATAGGAGGGAAGGAACACTGGATGGCGGCGCCTCCAGGACAGCATTGAGGAAGCTGACCTCCGCACTGCCAATCAACGTGGGGATCGGCGCAGGCTCGGGAGTGGTGGCGCCGTTGAGATAAGCGATTGCCGGGGAAGAAACAATGATCGCGGGGCCAGCGCGCGGATCCAAGGGGTCGGTTCCAGTGGCGATTTCGGTGGCATCGTCCCAACCGTCACCATCGGTGTCCGCCAGCAGTGGATTGGTGCCGTAATGGTATTCCTGGAGATTGGTCAACCCGTCGAAGTCCGGGTCCTCATCTCCGTCGCGAACGCCATTTCCGTCGGTGTCGGCTTTTAGAGGGTCATAACCGTAAAGTAGTTCCCAGCGCGTGGGCAGACCGTCTCCGTCCGGGTCTTTATCGCCATCCAAGACACCGCTGCCATCGGAGTCCGGGTTGTTGGGATCGAGGCCCATGAGGATCTCGATAGCGTCGGGGATGCCGTCCTGGTCCGAATCGACGCCACCATTGACGCCGAAGGTCCAACTATAAGGCTGGATGAGGTCGCCGGCCAGATCGGAGAGCGGCGGCAGCAACTCGGCCTGGTATAGGCCACCGGGAAGAATGTTAGAGAAGTTCAGGAAGAGGCCCTGAACGTCAGCCCGGTAAGTAACCGCTCCTCCGGTGATGAGGACATCGTCGGGGGTGCCCAGAACGCGATCAGGGCCGGCGGACTTAACAATGAAGTCGGCCTCGTTGAAGTTGGCGACCGGTTTGTTGAAGTAAGCGGTCAGAACTTCCGTGCCACCCAAGATATCGCCCGCGCCCGGAATGGTTTGGATCACTCTAGGCGGCGTTGTGTCACGCACCAAAGCGACGGCTATCTCAACGGTCCAGGTAGAATTGCCTCCGGTATCTGTCGCCTTGGCGCGTACCGTGAAGTTGGTCTTTGAGTCGGAACGCAGTGGGCTGACAAACTTGAACTCGAAGGGAAAACTAATGTCGTCAGCTACTTTGGCGCCATCGACGTAGAACTCGACATCCCGGACTTGAACGTCATCCGAAACACGAGCGGTCAACGACACGGTCGTTCCTTCCGCCACTACGCCATTAGTCGGAGTTAGAAGTTGGAAATCGGGGACCAGTTGGATCGTTGGAGGAATGCCCTTGGTGTCTAGGCTTTGATAGTTCACCACCTGGAGTCCAGCCGTGCCGTCTGCGATGAAAGCGATGCCCCCGCCAATGGCGACGCCGTAAGGATCCGACGGCAGGCTAAAGAGCGTCAGGAACGATCCGGTGTTGGCTGGATTTGACACGTCAAAGACCTGGACGCTCGCGATAGCCCCGCGTCCTCCGGAGCTCAAAACCAAAGCGAGGCCGGAACCATTGACAGCAACTACAGGATTCAGCGAGGCGGAGTTGGCGACAGCAGAAGACCCCGCAACCAAGACGGGATTGTCTGGGTCGGAGACGTTTACCGTCGCGAAGCCTCCGTAGAAGTTTCCGATCCCCGAGATGTATGCCACCCCGTTGCCTACGAAAAGTTTCCCGCCACCATCCGGTACGTTGAGGCTGCCGTGCACAACCGCGAAGCTGGGTTCTGAGATGTCCACTGTACGCAAGAGGTGGCTGGCATCCATGCTGTAGAGATAGACGCCTTCACTGCTCAGGCCAGTAACACTAGCGCCTTTTAGGTCCAGGGATTGAAGTCTGCGACCCGTTATCAACTCATAGGATTGAATCTTCGACCCCACCCCAGCGTAGGCAATCCCTCGCACGACTTGGATTTTTTGCGCGGCTACAGGAACAGACCGGAGCAACTGGGGCTGGGCGGGATTGGAGACATCGACGAAGTGCAGGGTGCTCGTGCCGGCGACGATGGCCATGCCCAGTGTCTCATCCACCGAGACGTCCACTGCATCGCCCGGCAGGCTCAATTGGCCGAGCAACAGAGGTCTCTGGTATTGTGAGGCATCGACCACCGCCAGGCCGGAAGAGCCCAGGGCAACATAGGCCGTCTGCTTCGCGCTCCCGCTCGCGGCCGAAGTTAGGACGACCTCCTTGGCCACACCCGGCAGACCTAGGGAGGCAATGACTCCGGTCGGTAGAACGCCACAATGGCTGAAATCGAGGCCTTCGGCAACTCTCTGGCCATCGCTGATCCCGTCGCCGCAGGTGCTCCATTTGAAGGGGTCGCTCCCTATTACAGCCTCCGCTTCGTCCGAAAGGCCGTCTCCGTCACTATCCAAGGAAGAAGTGTCCGGAAAAGCCACAAGCCCGAGCGCACTCGGAACCGAGCTCAATGAGAGCGTAGTCGTCGAGGTTCCGACGGTGGCCGTGGAGGCCCCACTGATTCTGGATGCGACGGGGGGCGCGGCCGCAACCGGCACCTCAAGAGATCCGCCCAGTACGCCCCCGGAGCTTGGAGTGAACGTTGTAATCATTGCGTAAGCCGCGGTGGCCGGATCAAACACCTCCACCGTTAATAGGCTCTCCGGGGAACCAAAGAACGAGATGTCCCCGGTTTGAGTGGTCCTCCCCTGCGCCACAACTGCGCCAGTCAGCGTATCCCTTGCTATATAAAACAGTGGGGAACTTGGCATCCGGCGACCTACATTAGAGTAAAGTTGCTGAACGGAAGAATAGAGGGTCGCTAGCTCATCAACGTACGCAACAAACTGTGCATCGTTCTGGGAGAGTTTTGCGCCAAACTGGTCTAGGCCACTCTTAAGCTTTGACAAGGCGGCGAAGCGAAAGTTGGGGTCCGTGAACAAACGCTCGTCGATGAGCTCGCCAATCCCTACCGTAAAAGCCTGTCCTGTCTTCGGGTCGATATACGGAGATCCGTCGAGCTCATTGGCTCGCACACCTGTGCCATCGAAGCCGATTAGCACGCTTCGGTCGGTCGGAAGAGATTGAAATAGGCGAGTTCCGATTAAAACCTCAAGGGCATCGGTGATGTTTGTTGTAGAGTCCACCAGTGCGTTCAGATATTGGTCGATCGGGCCGATTGAATCTTGGCCGGAAAACCGAAGCGCCTGATTTTGATGAAAACAGTCGGAGAGCTTTGACCCTAGATTGAAACTGTCAAGAGCCACCCCGAAAAGTGCGAAAAACTTGGCGAAAGACGTCTCCCCAGCGGCTTTGGCCTTGTTGCCGATCTTGGTGAGCTTCTGGAGCCAATCGCTTCCCAATGCCTGGCGGGCTCCATTGGAGCCTCCGAAAACCAGATAAAAGGGTTTGCTTTGCCCAATCTTCCCGGGTGTTGCCAGCAAATTACCGGTCGAATCGAGGGTCCCGCCTATCACGCCAGACGCGTCGCTGATGTTCTCCGCGGTCTTTGAGAAGTCTTCTTTTTGGGCCAGATCGTAGACCGTCGCACCGACACCGACGACGGCTCCGGCAAAAAGCAGCACTGGCGCTGCCCCAGCCGCGGCACCCGCCGCGAGCGAAATCGCCAGGAGGACCTTACTGCCGTCCTTCGCGGCTCCCGCGCAATCGCAGCCAGAAGGGCACTGATTTCCAAGCCAAGTAACAAATTGGGCGAGAAATCCCGGCGGTGCCAATCCGTGCCAACCCGGATGCGTGACGCCCGTTCCAGGATCAGTCGTAACGGTCAACCCGTCAGCCGAGACGGTGGCCGTGCCGTCGATAACCAATCGCCCGGTTGTGTGGTCGAAGCTTAGGAAATTCAGCTTAGTCCCCGGGAGGGCGTTGGTGCCAAAGACGTTTGGAAAAGTCATCGGAGCGGGTGTGGAAAACGTCGCCACTCCGGGAGCCTGCACGGTGATGTCAAAGGTGTGCTGGAGCAAACCAGGGGGGAGCATGTCCGCTACCAGTTCCGGCGGCACGACACTGACGCCCACCTGCGCGCTCGAGAGAGACTGCCCATCCATTCCAACCAAGCTATTGGGTTGGACTCTAAGGCTGAGGTTGGTGCTCTGGTCAGGTGGCAGGTTGTAAGCGGCGTTGGTCTGCAACTGGACGGTCGTGGCCTTGTCGGCCGTGACGGTTTGGAGAACGTTGGAGGCGATGCGTGGCAGATAGATCGTCTGGAGAAAGGCAGGGAGCGCTTCCGGATCTTGGCCGATCATACTAACAAAATTCGTGATCCCCGGCTTCGTCTGGCTGTCGATCACCATCTCCGGCCAATAAAAGCCAGGGTGGCCTGTCGTTGCCGCCGGCCCCTCCACCACGACTTTGACGTCGCCCACCGGCATCGAATCAAGTTCGAACCAGCCGTTTGAGTCGGTGACCGCCACATTAGCTTCGAGTCCGTGCAAATACACCCTCACCCCGGCGATCGGGTGGAGAAATGTGATACTTCGATTGGGACCGAGGTGAATATCATCAAGAGTCCGTGGCTGGAGGTCGGGTCCGGGATCGACGATTCGGCCGGCCAAAACCGTCCCAGGCACCGAGGCAATGCTCACGGTCGTGAAACGGGTGGTGGCGACTCCCCCAGGCTGGCCATCGCCATCGGCGTCTAAGGGTTCGCCAGCTACCGTCTTGATGCTGCTTCCGTCCACCGCCACTTGAACCTCGGAAGCATTCGGCATGGGTTGTTTGAGAAACAGCCATGCAAAAGTGCCGTTATTGGCAGGGACAATGGTGCCCTCCAAATGAGTTCCGGCGGAGGTCGCATAGAAGTTAGTCGCGTTAAGGCTGGTTGGAATGATCGGCTGCGGAAAAATAACTTTTGGCCGAACGGTAACCCCGACGTCGGCGGAGCCATCTGTCGGATCGAAAGCGACCGCACGGGGCGGGCTGGTCGCGAAGCGATAGATCTCCAGGTAGGAAAGACCGGTTCCCGGGGCTTCAGCAGAGGCATCTCCCGGGTCCAGAGGGTTGAGCGCTGGAGAGTGTTGAAGTTCGTAGACGTCGTCGATGCCATCGCCGTCAGTATCGAGCGGCTGGACGACAGGGACTCGCTGGATGCGGTAGTAAGCGGCGCTGGAGCCGGAGATAGGAGTGAGGTCGGTCACGACGTTGCTTCCCGCCGCTCCCAATTGCATGGCCACCGCCGTATTGATGTTCACCACTGAGAGGCCTTTGCGGAGGATGAAATAGGAGGAGAGGTCTCCCTGAAATGAGACCTGGAAGCGGCCCTGTGCGGAGATCGTGCCTTGTATCTGTTGAGCGACAGCCCCTGTGGCACAACCTAGAAACGCGAGAGCCACCAAGCACAGCAGCTTGGTCAAGAACTGTCGCGACAGTGCGGGCTGCATGAAGCAACTTTCCTGAATCTGAGTGGGAACGAACGACCGTTGGGGCAACGGTATCGGGCTGAATAGATCAGTCAATACTAAATATATAAAAAAGTGATTTCGTGCCGATGCCCCCCACCCCAGAGGACGTTAGTTCTTCTTCTGGAAAGGTTTGAGTGTGCCAAAATATGACGGAACTTTTTCGGAGTTCGATTGGGCGTCGGGGACGTTACGCGGGGTAGCGCCGAAGGCGCGACCCTGGGCTATGTTCTGAAATCCGTAGGGAGTAAATAATCGGAAGGCCTCAGTAGCAGGATGGATTCAGGTTTCATGGCGATCTGGCACGCCCTCCGGGGTGCGGGAGAATTCCCGATGGGTTCACCGGTGGTCGTTCCATCCAGGGGGTGGAACGACCACCGGCTACTCTCTGTCAACCCTCTGGGTTGGCCGATCAAAGAGATGGACATGCGATGCCTGGCACGAGATCCGAAGGGTCCGGCTGGCTGGCTGGGGGAACGAGCGGTTGAAGGGGGAGATTAAGAGAAGGATTACGATTAAGAAACGCCTTGAGCGATCAATGGCCCTGCGGTCGCTGCCCATGGCGGCGATCTGGCCCTCGACAGAGCAATGACACAGGGCTAAATTATCGGCAGCATGACGGAATTGAACACGGCTCACACGGTTCCCCTAACCCGGAGCGAAGGTGGTGTTTTCCGCATCGCTGGATCTCGCGTGACGCTGGATTCGATCGTGCACGAGTTCAAGGACGGCGCCACTCCGGAGCAGATCCAGGAGGATTTTCCGTCTCTGACTTTGAGCGACATTTACTCGGTGGTCGCCTACTACCTGCAGCATCCCCGCATGGTGGAGGAATACTTGAGCGCACAAGCCGAAGCGGCGCGTGAAATCCGGCAGGACGTTGAGAGCCGCATCGACACTCCAGGACTGCGGGAGCGGCTTAGGCAGCGACGAGAGCAACCAGCAGCTTGATTAGCAGGGCCCGCATGCTGGCGCTCCTGATTGACGAAAACTTGAACCAACGCATCCTGCGAGGCCTACTGCGCCGCATTCCACATCTCGATTACGCGCTGGTGACAAGCGCCGGTCTGAAAGGTGCCGGGGATTCGGCTGTCCTCGAACTGGCAGCAAGGGAGAACCGTCTCCTCGCCACGCACGACTTGCGGACCATCCCGAAGCATGCCTACGAGCGCGTGGATGCGGGCCTGCCAATGCCAGGAGTAATCGCCATCCCGGACGACCTTCCGATTAGTCACCCGATCAAAGACTGGGAACTGTTGGTGGAATGCGCGGCCTCCTCCGAGATCGGGCCTCCTGCTATTTACCTACCTCTTTAGGGCAGGATATCGAAGCGAGGCACCACGAACCATCACGAGGACGTTGCGGTGAGTCGTCCTCTCATTGGTGGGGGGCATGGTGATTTGTGGATTCCTTGTTGGTGGATGAAAGAGTTGTCGGATCGGCCGCCCCTGCGGGGCTTTGGTTGTGGATCGTCGCGGTTCCCAACGCTGAAGCGGTTGGGCTATTATCGCGGAGTCCCTCCGGGACAAGAGAGCGGCGGATGGAAATGCAATGCCTGGCCGAAATTCGAATGGTCCGACTGGCGTGCCCGGGGGAATGAACGGTTGAAGGGGGAGATCAAGAGCAGGATTACGATTAAGATTAACGGCTAACCCGGCCAGGAGCGCTGACTGGAGGACGCAATGCTTTTGGACGAGCGGAGTCCCCTGCCCGTTCGTCCGTCGCGCCCAAAGCGACCTTTGAAACGAGCCTGCTCTTCGGTACGGGGCTGCGGCCACCGGCACATGGGCCTCGCGACGCCGCAGCGCCATGGATTGAGCGTCAGCCGGGTGCGAAAACATTTTTGCATCCGGCAAAGCCTCCGGTAGAGCGGGTCCGCGCCCAGGGCATCGAAAAGCTGGTCTGTGGGGACGTTATCCGGTTCAAACGCAGCGTGGGTGGCCAGCAGGCGCAAGCCCGCGTTGGTGCACCAGGGCACCAACGAAGGTTCCGGCACCGCCGTTGTAACTTTTCCGCCTGTTCGGGATAGTGTGAGCGTGGACGCTCGTCAGACAACGTTTCATGGGCTGTATAGCCGGTACGCCGCCGATGTTTACCGCTTTGCACACTGGCTGACGGGCAACCCTGACGATGCTCAGGACATTACCTCGGAGACATTTGTCCGGGCATGGACTGCGCCGGAAGAACCGCGCATGGAGACGGTGAAGGCGTACCTGTTCACCATCGCCCGAAACCTCCACCGCAAACAATGGCGGCGTCAGTCACGGCTGGAGATTCTGGACGAAGCGATACCGGATCCAGCCGCCCAACCCGACGAAGCGGCCGCGAATCAGGACGAATTCCGGCGAAAGTTGGAAGCGGTCCATGCCCTGCCCGAACTTGACCGGGAAGTGCTCCTCCTGCGGGCGGAGCAAGATCTATCTTATGAAGACATTGCGGCGGTGACCGGCCTATCGGTTGCGGCTGCCAAAGTTAGAGTATTCCGTGCGCGGGCCAAACTCGCCGCGCTTTTAAACCCAACCCAGTAGAAAGAACATGAATGTGACCACAGACATCATCAACGACCTGATGCCATTGTATGCTGCCAACGAATGCAGCGCCGACACGCGGGCGCTGGTGGATGATTATCTTCAACGTAATCCGCAGCAGGCCGAAGCATTCCGGAAAATTGTAGCCACTACCGTTCCGCAGCCTGTCCCCTCCGCGAAAAGCCTCGACGAAATGCGCTCATTCCGTGAGGCCCGTCGCCGCCTGCGGCGGCGCTCATGGCTGATGGCCTTCGCCATCTTCTTCTCGCTAGCGCCGTTGTCGTTCTTCTGGACGGGCGGACGGGTGTGGTGGTTGCTGCGGGAAGCGCCCGCCAGCGCGGCGGTTTATGCTGCGGTCGGCGTGGTGTTATGGGGCGTCTTTGCCATGGAACGATACCACTCACGCAGCCTGTAGCGTGCTGCCGGGGCAGTCCGCCCGGCCAGAGGCTGCTTCGTTTGCCAGCTTCCGGGCTCGAATCCGGGCATGATGGCACACGGCCTGCGCAGCCTAATTGGCGTGCCAGCCTCGATATGGAGGATCTGACTGCAGATCAACGTTTACGCCCCACCAGGGTTGTAAACGCATCTTGCTGATTCTCCGCTAGGAGCCCGCGCGGGCGGGTCTCGGTTCAGGCGGTTGAACCCTGCGGATGGCCAGGGCGGTGGGCCAGCTTCGGCGGGGTCTGGTGAGGCCTTTGCTCTTGCCTGCACCGGCGAGCCAATTAGCATCGCAGGCATGGTCCGATCCATGGGTTGCTGGTTGCTCGCGAGCCTTGTGATCCTCGACTGCAACGGTGGATCAGATGAAGAGGCGTCGGCGAAAGTGGATCGGTTCGTCCGAGGGGAAATGGCCGCGCAACACATCCCCGGCCTTTCCCTGGCGGTGACCAGAAACGGGAGGATCGTCCTGGCCAAAGGCTATGGTCTGGCCAATATCGAGCATCAGGTCGCGGTCAAGCCTGAGACCGTCTTTCAGTCCGGCTCGGTTGGTAAGCAGTTTACGGCTACCGCCGTGATGATGCTTGTAGAGGAAGGAAGGATGCGGCTGAAGGAGGGAGATTAGGAGCAGGATTACGATTACGATTAAGATTAAGATTACGATTAAGATGCTAGCGGTGGGAGGTTGGCTGAGTCGGCGGGTGGGTTAAGAGCGATTGCGGCAGAGGGGGTTAAGGGCGGAAAGTCCTGTTTTCATGTGAAGATGAAATAACAAAAACGTTGTCGTTGAGAATGGCTCATGGTAACTGTCGCACGCTCGGAGGTTGACAAGCGTATGGATTCAGGTTAAATGGGTGTAGATAAAGTGATTTGTGTCCAATAGTTTTAAAAGACATTCTAATGATATCTGCGATTGAAAACGAACGCTCCGGAAAGGGAAACGAGCTGTGAATCCAGTCCTGTTTAATAATACCGTGCTGCGCGACGGACACCAGTCCCTCGCGGCCACCCGCATGACCACCGCCCAGATGCTCCCGGCCGCCCCGGAGCTGGATAAGCTGGGTTTTGCCGGGCTGGAAACCTGGGGCGGAGCGACCATCGACTCCTGCCTGAGGTTCCTGGGGGAGAATCCGTTCGACCGGCTGCGTACGCTCAAGAAGGCGGCCCCGATCACGCCGCATATCATGCTCCTGCGGGGACAGAATATCGTGCAGTACACCAGCTTCCCTGATGACGTGGTCGAGGCGTTCGTCCAGTGCAGCGCGAAGGCCGGAATGGACATTTTCCGAATATTCGACGCGCTCAACGACCTGCGGAACCTGCGGACAGCGATCAAGGCGGTGATCCAGACCGGCAAACACGCCCGCGGAGAGATTTGTTACACGATCAGCCCGGTCCACACGCTGGAAGGCTTTGTGAAGATGGGGGTTGAACTGGAGAAGATGGGCTGCCACTCCATCGGGATCAAGGACATGGCTGGGTTAATTGCCCCGCACGTGGCTAGCCAACTGGTGCGTGAGCTCAAGCGGAAGGTAAAGATTCCAATCGTCCTCCACAGCCACGACACGGCGGGCCTTGCGGCGCCCTCCTACATGACCGCAGTGGACGCCGGGATCGATACGATCGAGACCTCGATTGTGCCGTTCGCAAACGGGACGTCGCAGCCGGACACGACGCGCATGCTGGCGCTGCTGGACGGCAATCCGCGCTGCCCGAAGTACGATACGGCGGCGCTGTTCAAGCTCCGGGGTTATTTCGAAGGCGTTTACAAGGAGCTAGGGAAATTCACCAGCCCGGCCAACGAGCGGGTGGACAGCGACATTCTCACCTACCAAGTGCCAGGCGGGATGCTCAGCAATTTCCGCACGCAGCTTAAGGAGCAAGGGATGGCGGATAAGTTCGAGGACGTGCTCAAGGAGATCCCGTATGTCCGCGAGTGCCTGGGATTCATCCCGCTGGTGACGCCAACGTCTCAGATCGTGGGCTCGCAGGCGATGCTGAACGTCAAGTTCGGCCGGTGGAAGACCGTTTCGCAGCCGGCGATGGACATAGCGCTGGGCAAATACGGCCAAACGCCCGGCCCGATCGACGCGACCGTGCTCGCCCAGGTGCAAAAACAGACCGGAATGAAGCCGATGACCGATCGCCCGGCGGATTTGCTGCCACCGGGGATGGGCAAGTTGCGCGAACAGTTGCGCGCCAAAGGCCTGCCCGAGGACGACGAACTCTGCGTGCTGTTCGCCATGTTTCCGCAGCAGGTGGAGGCGTTGCTCAAGCCCAAGTCGGCGGCCAAGCCCGAACCGGCTCCAGCGCCGAGCGTTGCGGTTGCCCCCGCGCCAGTGGCGCCGGCGGCTCCCCGCGTGCCGAGCAACGGGCACTCGCGTCGATTCGCCATCACCGTGGCCGGGGTGCGGCGCGAGGTGACAGTGCAAGAAGCGTAGGCCGCCCGTAGAAGGAACCAACTTATGCAGAACCCAGATTCTGGCATCGCGAAAAGTGCGTCCCTGCCCTGGCACGGCGACTTTGAAACGCCCCCGTACGAGGCATGGCGCAAGGCCGTGGAGAGCGAGCTCAAAGGAGCGCCGTTTGAGAAGAAGTTGGTCACGCAGACCTACGAGGGGATCGCGCTGCAGCCGCTTTATCGGCGCGAGGACGTGGCTAATCTGCCACAGGTGAACTCGCTGCCGGGTTTCGTACCCTACCTCCGTGGAACCCGGGCGTCGGGATACCAGGCGGGGTCGTGGGAGATCTCCCAGGAGATCACCGATGCGACGCCCAGTGATTTCAATACGAATGCCCGCGCCTTTTTGGGGCGCGGTCTGACGGGTCTGAACATTGTTTTGGATCGCGCGACTCGAGACGGGTTCGACCCTGACTGGGCACAAGCCGGACAGGTTGGGGTGGGCGGGCTTTCGATTGCGACGTTCTCGGACTTGGAACGGGCACTGGAGGGGATTGACCTGGCAAAAGTGCCTCTCTTCGTGCGCTCGGGCTCATCGGCGATGCCCTTCGCCGCTTTGCTGGTGGCCCTGTGCCGCCAGCGCAAATTAGCGACGAAGGATCTGCACGGGTGCATCGAGATGGATCCGTTGGGAGTCCTGGCGCATGAAGGGCGGTTGCCGCAATCGCTAGATGGGGCCTATCGGGAAATGGCGGAGCTTTTGAGGTGGGCGCGCGTTCACTCTCCGCAATTGCAGACGATCTGCGTGCACGCACGGTCGTGGCACGAGGCGGGCGGGCATGCGGTGCAAGAATTGGCGTTTTCGCTGGCGACCGCGGTTGAATACCTGCGGGCGATGCACGAACGAGGTCTGGATGTGGATACGGTTGCCCCGAGGACACGTTTTGCGATGACCGTAGGCTCAAACTTTTTCATGGAGATCGCCAAGCTGCGGGCGGCGCGGCTGTTGTGGGCGAGCCTGATCAAGGCCCTCGGTGGCTCGGAGCAGGCGATGAAATTGGTGATTCACGTGCGGACCTGCCAATGGAACAAGACGGCGCTTGAGCCCTACGTCAACCTGCTACGAGTGACAGTGGAGGCGTTTGCAGGGGTCATGGGAGGTTGTGACAGCATGCAAGTGGGCGCTTTCGATGAAGTGACGCGGACACCGGGCGAGTTTTCACAACGCATCGCGCGCAACACCCAGATCATCCTGCAGAAGGAATGTAATCTGGATCGAGTCTGCGATCCCGCAGGAGGGTCGTGGTATGTCGAGCATCTGACCGACGCCCTGGCACGGCAGGCCTGGAGCTTATTCCAGGAAGTGGAACGGCGCGGAGGGATGGCCAAGGCCATGCGCGACGGATTCCCGCAAGAGGAAGTGGCCAAGACCGCCGCGGCGAAGCTCAAAAATGTGGCGGGGCGCCGGGACGTGATCGTCGGGGCGAACCAATACGTGAATCTCAAAGAGACCCCGCTGCCGGAAACCGCGGTGGATACGGAGAAGCTCCACAAGCGGCGGGTACAACAAATCCAGGATTATCGAACCTCGGGGGATGACGAGCGGAACGTGATGGTGATGGACGGACTGGCCCAGTTGGTCGGCGCAGGAGACGGCGAACGCTTTGAAGCGTGCGTCCAGGCGGTAAGTGCAGGTGCGACCTTAGGCGAGATCACGCGAGCGCTGAGGTTGACCGATCATCCCGACGCGCCGCTTAAGCCGGTGAAGTTTGACCGCGCGGCGAAGCAGTTCGAACGCCTGCGCTCAGCGGTGGAAGCGCATACGGCCCGAGTGGGCGCGCGCCCGAAGGTACATCTAGCAACCCTGGGACCACCCGCGCAGCACAAGGCACGCGCTGATTTCTGCCGCGGGTTCTTCGGGACGGTCGGCCTTGACGTCGTTTATGCTCCAGGCTCGGAAACGGAAGAAGAGGCGGTGAGAAAGGTCCTCGAATCCGGAGCGCAAGCAGTGGTGATTTGTTCGACCGACGAGACGTATCCGACGGTAGTGCCGAAGCTCGCGCCGCTGCTCAAAGCGCTGAATCCGCGGCGTGTCGTCATGCTTGCCGGGTATCCAACGGCCCAAATTGAGGGGTATCGGAGCGCGGGAGTGGACGAGTTCGTCCATATCCGGTCGAACGCGGTCGAATTGCTGAGTCATTTGTTAGGCCAACTAGGAGTCAATCTGTGAAAGCATTTCCTGATTTAACGAAGCTTGCTTACGAAGCGCCTGCCAGCACTGCCACGTGGGAAGATTGGAAGGCAGCGGTCGAGAAGGAGACCGGGCGTCCGGTCGAGGACCTGGCTTGGGAAACCATGGAGCGAATCCAGGTGCAGCCGCTTTACACGGCGAAGGACATAGCCGGGTGCGAGCATTTGGACTTTTTGCCTGGGCTGCCGCCGTTCACTCGCGGTCCTTATGCCACCATGTTTGTGACCAAGCCGTGGACGGTGCGGCAGTATGCCGGCTTTTCCACGGCGGAGGAGAGCAACGCGTTTTATCGGCGGAACCTGGCTGCGGGGCAGATGGGCCTGTCGGTTGCGTTCGATTTGCCCACGCATCGGGGCTACGACTCGGATCATCCGCGCGCCTTCGCAGACGTGGGCAAGGCCGGGGTGGCGATTAACTCGGTTGAGGACGTCAAGATTCTCTTTGATCGCATCCCGCTGGACAAGATCTCGGTGTCGATGACCATGAACGGCGCGGTGCTGCCGATCCTGGCGTTCTACATCGTGGCAGCGGAGGAGCAGGGCGTGCCCGCGGCGCAACTGGCGGGGACGATCCAAAATGACATTCTGAAGGAATACCTGGTCCGCAACACTTACATCTATCCGCCCCGGCATTCGATGCGAATCATCGCGGATATTTTTTCCTTCACGTCGAGCAAGATGCCGAAGTTCAACAGCATCAGCATCTCCGGCTATCACATGCAAGAGGCCGGGGCGACGGTGGACCTGGAGCTAGCTTACACGCTAGCCGATGGGCTGGAGTATGTGCGCACGGGTATCGCGGCGGGGATCCAGATTGACGCGTTCGCGCCGCGGCTGTCGTTCTTTTGGGCGCAGGGGAAGAACTTCTTCCTGGAAGTTGCCAAAATGCGAGCAGGCCGGCTGCTGTGGGCGAAGATCATCAAAGGGTTCGGTCCTAAGAACCCGAAGTCGATGGCACTGCGCACGCATTCGCAGACGTCGGGCTGGAGCCTCACGGAGCAGGACCCGTACAACAACGTGGTGCGGACTTGCGTGGAGGCCATGGCGGCAGTGATGGGCCACACGCAATCATTGCATACCAATTCCTTGGACGAGGCGATCGCCTTGCCGACGGATTTTTCGGCGCGGATCGCACGCAACACCCAATTGTTTTTGCAGGAGGAGACCGGCATTTGCCGGGTGATTGACCCTTGGGGCGGATCGTTTTATCTCGAGGCCTTGACCCAAGCGGTCGCGAAGCGGGCCTGGGACCACATCCAGGAGGTGGAGGCCCTTGGGGGCATGGCAAAGGCCATCGAAACCGGGCTGCCCAAGCTTCGGATTGAAGAGGCTGCGGCCCGCCGGCAAGCGCACATCGACTCGGGCAAAGAATCGATCGTGGGAGTGAACCTGCATCGGTTGGAGAAATCCGACAGCCTGGACGTGCTTGAGGTGGATAATGCCGCGGTGCGCGAGTCTCAAACCAAACGCCTGGCTCAACTGCGAGGCAGCCGCGATTCCGCGCGAGTGAAATTGGCGCTCGAGGCATTGAGCCGGTGCGCATCTCAGGGCACCGGCAATTTGTTGGAGCTGGCGGTTGAGGCAGCGCGTCAGCGGGCAACGCTGGGCGAAATATCGCTTTCCCTCGAGTCGGTTTTCGGGCGGCATAAGGCGGTGATCAAGTCGGTTTCAGGGCTTTACAGCGCCGAGTTTGGTAATCCGAATGAAATCAGCGAGATTCGGCAGAAGGTGGATCAATTCATGGCGCGCGAAGGCCGCCGCCCACGAATCCTGGTGGCGAAAATGGGGCAGGACGGCCACGACCGAGGCGCGAAGGTGGTAGCGACGGCTTACGCGGATCTGGGGTTCGATGTGGACATCGGACCGCTATTTCAATCTCCGGAGGAGACGGCTCGGATGGCGGTGGAGAACGATGTTCACGTCGTGGGCATCAGTTCCCTGGCTGGAGGGCACAAGGCCTTGCTGCCCGAAGTGGTGGCGCAGCTTAAGAAGCTGGGGCGCGATGACATCATGGTGGTGGTTGGCGGAGTCATTCCTCAACAGGACTACGAGGAGTTAAGGGCGCACGGTGCCGCGGCCATCTTCGGACCGGGCACAGTTATCACCGCGGCGGCTCGAGAGATTCTGACCAAGCTGGATCAGCACTTGAAAGGTGCAGAGTAATGGTGAGGCACGGAGCCATGGCGGGTCGCACATGGAGAGGCCGCGTTGTAGCGGGAGGTCGCCGTGCCGCGTTAAAAGGCTGATGCCAGGCTGCTTTTCCAGATGACCGCCACCGCACCAGATAGAGAAGGGACAGACTCCTCGCCACCGGAAGGGCGCGATGTGGAGGAGTTGGCGGCGCAGAGCGGCTCCGGCCTAAGGATCTTGCGAGACGACACTGCTGCCTCTTCGGCGCCGGTGAAGCCACGCCGGCGGTCACGATTGGGCTTGGAGGAATACGTGAGCGGGATCGCGGCGGGCGAGCGAAGCGTTTTGGCTCGGGCGATCACGCTGGTGGAGAGCGGGCGGGCGGAAGACGAGCCCCTAGCCCAGCAACTTCTGAAGCGGCTATTGCCGCTGACAGGAAAGGCCAAACGGGTAGGAATCACGGGTGTGCCGGGTGTAGGCAAGAGTACTTTCATCGAGGCACTGGGTTGTCACCTGTGCGAGTCTGGACGGCGAGTCGCCGTGCTAGCGGTGGATCCAACGAGCGCCCGGACGGGAGGGAGCATCCTTGGCGACAAGACGCGGATGGAGCGGTTGTTTCGCCAGGAGCACGCATTCATCAGGCCTTCGCCGGCCGGCCGCACGCTTGGGGGGGTGGCGCGGAAAACACGGGAAACATCGCTGCTGTGCGAAGCGGCGGGGTTCGATGTTTTGCTGATCGAAACGGTTGGGGTTGGGCAAAGCGAGATCGCGGTGCGGTCGATGGTTGACTTCTTCCTGCTTTTGATTCTGCCTGGAGCCGGGGACGAACTGCAGGGAATCAAGCGCGGGATTGTTGAGCAGGCCGACGCTTTACTGGTGAATAAAGCGGATGGAGATAACCGTCGTCGCGCGGAGCAAGCTCAGCGCGAGTATGCTTTGGCGATCCATTACGCGACTCCGAGCACGCCGCCTTGGACGCCGTCGGTGGGGGTGTGTTCGGCGCTGACGGGAGAAGGAATCACTGAGTTTTGGGCGATGGTCGAGCGTTACTATCGGGACCTGGGTATCCTGGGCATCATCGACCGGCTGCGGCGCAAGCAGTCTCTGGCGTGGCTGGACGACTTGATCCGGGAGGAACTGGTTGCGCGGTTTCAGAGGGCACCGGGGGTGGTCGACCGAAGGCAAGAGGTTGAGGCCGCGTTGATGCGCGGCGAATTGACGGCGCCACAGGCAGCCTTTGAGCTGCTGAGGGCAGCCCAGATCCAGGATCCAAACCGGCTTTTCAACGAAGAATCTTAACCCCGTGAGCCGTGGGGCTGGAGTCAGCCAACGGCTCGGCAGAATCGAAACTGAACTTGAAATTGAATTATGATTCAAAAGATTGATCACTTGGGCATCGCGGTTCGCTCGCTGGACGAAGTCGTATCTTATTACGAGAACGCCTTAGGGCTCAAATGCGAGCGCCGTGAAGAAGTGGCTTCGCAGAAGGTGAAGACGGCGTTTTTCAGCGTGGGTGCCACGCACATCGAACTGCTTGAGCCGACCGACCCGGAGAGCCCGATTGCGAAATTCCTGGAGAAGAACGGTGAAGGAATTCACCATGTGGCGTTTGGCACCGACGATATCCAAACTCAGCTACAGCAGGCGTCCGGGGCGGGTTGCCGGCTGATTAACGCGCAGCCTTTCGAGGGCGCGGGGGAGAAACTAGTGGCCTTTCTGCATCCTAAATCGACCCACGGCGTGCTGACCGAACTCTGCATGCCGAAGCCTGGCAGCACCGCCTGCCACTGAGGGCCGGCCCAAGAATCCAACTCTTTCAATTATGCCCATCGATAAGAAGTTTCTGCAGACACTAGCTGAACGGCGCGCGACCGCCAGCGCCGGCGGCGGGACCGATAAACTGGCTGCACGTCGTGACAAAGGGATCATGACGGCGCGGGACCGGCTAACCAACCTCTACCAAGCCGACACGTTCCAGGAGATCGGCATGCATGCCCAGCACGACTGCCATAACTTCGGCATGGAAGGAAAACCGATGCCTGGCGATGGAGTGGTGACCGGCGTTGGTTTGGTCGATGGAAGGCCGGTAGCCGCGTTCAGCCAGGATTTCACCGTTGGCGGGGGGGCATTGGGCCGAATTCACGCCAAGAAGATTTGCGAACTGATGGATTATGCGTTGAAGGCAGGAATGCCGCTGGTCGGCTTCAACGATTCCGGCGGGGCTCGGATTCAGGAGGGTGTGGAATCTCTTTCAGGCTACGGCCAGGTGTTTTTCCGCAACGTGCTGGCCTCGGGAGTGGTGCCGCAGATCGCGGTGATCGCTGGGCCATGCGCTGGGGGGGCAGCCTACTCCCCGGCGCTGATGGACTTCCTGATCATGGTGCGCAAGACCGCGCAGATGTTCATCTGCGGGCCGGAGGTGATCAAAGCGGCCACCGGACAAAAGGCGACGATGGAAGAGATCGGGAGCGCCGATGCCCACGCCTCGGTGAGCGGGAACATTCACTTCGTGGCGGACAACGATCAGCAAGCCATCGACATCCTGAAGAAGCTGCTTTCGTTTCTGCCGCCGAACAACCTACTTGATCCGCCTCATCGGCCGACGGCGATTTCCCGCACACCCGACCCGCAACTCAATGAGCTCGTGCCCGCCGATGCGAAGAGCGGTATGGATGTGCTCAAAATCATTGGGCGCCTGGTTGACGATGGAGATTTCCTGGAAGTGCAGAAGGACTGGGCAAAGAACTTAGTGATCGGCTTCGGCCGGATTCACGGGATCGTTTCAGGCATTGTCGCCAATCAGCCGATGGTGAAGGCCGGGACACTGGACATCGATTCGTCAGATAAAGGCGCGCGGTTCATTCGTTTCTGCAACGTGTTTAACATCCCAATTACTACGCTGGTGGACGTGCCCGGGTTCCTGCCGGGACTGGCGCAAGAGCGGGGGGGAATCATCCGGCACGGCGCCAAGATGCTCTTCGCATACGCGGCCGCCACAGTTCCCAAAATCACGGTGATCATGCGCAAGGCCTATGGCGGGGCATACCTCGCGATGTGCAGCCAGGACATGGGGGCGGACATGGTCTTCGCCTGGCCCACGGCCGAAATCGCCGTCATGGGAGCGGAGGGCGCCGCCAAGATTCTCTACAAGCGCGAGATCACGGGCGCTACAGATCCCAAGGCGAAAGAAGCGGAACTGGTTGCGGAATACAGGGAAAAATTCTGCTCACCGTACGAAGCAGCGGGACGTGGTATGATCACCGACGTGATCGAACCTGCTGAGACGCGCGCGATTGTGGCTATGGCCTTGCGCAACACACTCTCCAAGCGCGAGACACGTCCCCCGAAAAAGCACGGAACGATCCCCCTCTGAGTCCCATGCTCACTCTCATACTAGTTTCCTTGCCGGAGCACCCGGGCCCGCTGGTCACCGCCGCGTATCAAATCGTCGGTCTGCTGGTGACGCTGGTGGTATTGTATTGCCTCTACCTGGTTTCGCTCCTGGTGGGAAGGCTCGTCGGCCAACGCGAATTGCCGGCGGAAGCACTCCCGGTGGTGGCGCAAAAGGCTCAGGCCCCGCCGCCGGTCGCTCCAGTCGCGGCTCCGGTGGCGGAGAAGGTGCTCGTCCAACCGGCGCCGGCGTTGGTTGTGCAGGCGTCGCCGGCGGTTGTGCCCGCGCCGACAGTTCCCCCCGCGTTAGGTGCGGATATTGTCGCGACGATTGCCGCAGCGGTGGCGATGGTGATTGATCAGCCACACCGCATTCTCGCTGTCCACCAGGACCAACAACCGGTCGCAGGCCCCTGGGCCAGCGGAGCGGTTTTGAATCCGTGGGCGGTGGAAGGACGCGTCCAACACTTCGCTACGCATAAGGTCAGGTAACCCGACACAAGTTCCCCATGATAAAGAAACTCATTATCACGATTGACGGAAAGCCTTACGACGTACTGGTGGAGGTGCTTGACGCGCCCGCCGGGGCCAGCGCAGCACCGTCCGCAGCAGCGCCCGCGCCGGCCGCACCCGCGCCGCAGCCATCCGCCCCTGCCCCGCCCCCCTCGTCCCCGGTGGCGGCCCCAGCGGCAGCGCCGACATCCAACGCGCCGGCAGTAACGAGTCCGCTGGCCGGCCGGGTGGTGACGATCAACGTGAAGCTTGGCCAGTCCGTGCAGGAAGGCGAACACGTGCTTACGATTGAGGCGATGAAGATGAACACTCACGTGTTCGCCAATCGCGCCGGCAAAGTGTCGGAGATCAAGGTTGCACCGGGGGACGCGGTCGAGGAAGGCCAGGCCTTGCTGATCCTTGGCTAACCGAGGCAAAACCGAATGCAAGACAGCCTTCTCCAGTTGTGGTCCCTGACCGGTTTTCCCGACCTGCACTGGCAGATGCTGGTGATGTGGCTGGTGGTCGTCGGGCTGCTTTACCTGGCGGTTTACAAGCAATTCGAGCCGTTATTGCTGGTTCCGATCGCCTTCGGCGCCCTGCTGGCGAACCTGCCGGTTTGGCGAACCCTGGCCGATGGCTCCAGCGGCGTGCTTTACTACCTCGCCCAGGGCATCCACTTGGACTTCGTGCCTCCGTTGCTATTCCTGGGGATCGGGGCGATGACCGACTTCGGGCCGTTGATTGCTGATCCTCGAACGTTGTTTCTCGGGATGGCCGGGCAGTTCGGGGTGCTGCTGGCCTTCGTGGGAGCAGCGGTGTTGGGCTTCAGCAGCCGCGACGCGGCATCGATGGCTGTGATCGGCGGGGCGGACGGGCCGACCTCAATCTTCACGGCGACCAAGCTGGCGCCGCATTTGGTTACGCCGATCGCGGTGGCGGCGTACTGTTGCATCGCGCTGGCGCCGTTGATCCAACCTCCGATCATGAGATGGCTCACGAGCGCGGACGAAAGGCGAATCCGGATGAGATCGCCCCGCAAGGTGGGCCAGTTGGAACGGCTGGTGTTTTGTCTGGCGGTCACCGCCTGCTGCCTCCTGCTGGTGCCGGCGGCCAGTTCTTTGATCGCGATGCTCATGCTTGGCAACTTCCTTCGGGAATGCAGCGTGACCGATCGGCTGGTTCGGGCTTCGCAGAACGAAATCCTGAACGTGATCACGATCTTCCTGGGGATTAGCATTGGCTTGTCGATGACCGGACAAGACTTTTTGAAATGGCAGACCATTCAGATCCTCGGCCTGGGCGTGGTTGCGTTTGGTCTCTCAACAGCGGCGGGCGTGATGCTCGCCAAACTGATGAACCGGCTGGCGCCAACGAGCCTGCTCAACCCACTGATCGGGGCGGCAGGTGTCTCCGCGGTACCGGTGTCGGCCCGGGTGGTACACCTGGAAGGCCAACTCGCCGACAAGGACAATTACTTGCTGATGCACGCTATGGGGCCGAACGTAGCTGGAGTGATCGGAACCGCGGTGGTTGCCGGGTATCTCTTGGCGACGATGAACTGAGAGGTCCGTTAAGGATCGAGGCGGCTTGATGAGCACCAAATTACCCCTCAAGGTCAGCGAGACTGGAGGGTGGACTTTGCACGAATACGAGGCGGTGCCCTCGACCAATGATGTCGCTGCGAAGCTGGGTCCGTGGCATGCGGTTCAAGCGGCATTTCAGACGGCCGGGCGCGGGCGGTATCACCGGAATTGGGTCTCGGGCCTGGGAGGTTTGTGGATCTCCGCGGTGCTGCCTGCCGAGGGTGATTGGCGCCGGTGGCAGGTGCTGCCGCTAGGCGTGGGGCTGGCGATCGCGGACCTCCTCGTTGAGCTAGGAGTGGATAAACTCCGGCTCCGATGGCCGAACGATATCCTGGTTCGCGACCGCAAGTTGGCGGGACTGCTCTTGGAGCAGTTTCATCCTGGCCTGGTGGTGGTGGGTATCGGTCTGAACGTCACGAACCAACCCGAATTGGCGGACGCCAGCCTGGCTGGAATGAGCACTCGGCTGTCGGAACATTGGGGGAAACCGATTGAAATGGACGACTTGGTTCGGCGTCTTTTGCGTTCACTCCGCGCCATGCACGAGGAGATGGTGCGCAAAGGCTTCGAATCATTATTACCGCGGCTGAACCCGCTTTGGGGCGCCGCGCGGCGGGTGGAACTGGATCTGAGGAGCGAACGGATCCTGGGCTGGTTCGAGGGAATCGATGGCGAGGGCCGTTTATGCCTGCGGACGGACCAAGGGTCCACCGCCTGGTATTCGGCACCGCAAGTGGTTCAATTGAGGGAGGTTGCCTGAGAGCCCGGAGACCTTTGGCGGCCCGAGCGGGTCCGGAGGACGGCGCGACGGCAAGTGCCGAAGCCCGGGGGTTAATTCGAGGCAGGGCCAATAGCTTGGGGCGGAATATGGATAAGATCCTCAGAACCAGCGGTGACGATATCAGATTGAGGAGTGGCGCTAATAGGAATCGTAACCAGATCTTCCTTGACCTAACGCTCGTTTTGGTTACCTTCGTAAATAGGCAACCTGCCCTCCCGGATACCACGTTGACACGAGCGGTTGGTTGCCGAAAACTCACGCCTGATGCAAGTCGCCAGTCTGCCACGCAAGGTCATTAGAGGACTTCCTTACCTCCGTAAGGAGATCAGGTCGATTGTCTCCGACCATACACCTTTCTTCATTGCCAAACCGCGAGTGGTCCACATTTGGCGCGGGGCACCCTGCAACGCCCGGTGCATCATGTGCGACTACGGTTTCCTCAAAGGGGATGCCTACCGCAAGTTGATCTCTTCGGCGTTTACGGACGACTTGATGCCTAAGACGCTGGAACAGATCGCGGAGCTGACCGGCCGGGGAACGGTGGTGTCCTATATGGGCGGGGAGCCGACGGTGTCCAAGGATTTGGTGGAGTGGGTCGAACTAGCCTCGAAGCTGGGGTTGGATTTTCGGTTCACGACCAACGGCTACAAGATGGACGAAGAGCTGGCGCGCAAGTTGACGGCCGCGGGGTTGTTCAACATCGGCGTTTCGCTGGAGTCGCTGGACCCCGAAATCAACGAGGTGATGCGTCCCCATCCCCAGGGCACGGCGAAGACCATCCGCGCGATTGAATTGCTGATGAAGGAGCGGGACCGGCAACGCGCGCGTCTGAGCATCAACGTAAAGACGGTGCTCTCGGATTTGAACCTGGAATCGTTCATCGAGATCGCCAAGCGCTACGGCAAGGAGGACCGGATGATGGTGACTCCGCAGATGTTCGAGCCGATGGACGGCATGCCGCCCGAGACGAAAGAGAAGCTTTACGTCAAAGATATGGCCCGGCTGCAACGAATCGTGGAGCAGATCCGCGAGTTGAAGTCGCAGGGCTATGCGATCCACGTGACCGAACAAGGGCTGAGGGAATTCATCAAGTTGTACAGCGATGACAAGGCGCGGACATCGACCATGCACAACAAGGACCTGGAGATGGATCCGAGCGAGCCCGAGTGCAATATTGGGACGGATAACCTGTGGATTCATGATGGTGCGGTGAAGCTTTGCCCCTATCATCCCCCGATCGGCAGTGTCGTAACCGGAACCCAGACGCTCAAGGAAATGTGGGACAGCGAGTTAGCGCGCCAGGTGCGCACCGGCACGCGGGCGTGCCGCCGCCTCTGCACCATTTCCTGCCTGCGACGCACGCCCCTCACGCACAAGGTCGTCACTTTTCTGCGGATCGCCTGACGGCGAGCGGACCCGCCAGCCGTTAGTTGAGAAGTTGAAGGTAGATGTCCTGGTAGCGGTCCACCATTCGGGTCAAACTGAAATCAGCGGCCCGCCGGGCACACGCTGGGGCTAGGCTGCGGATCTCCTCCGGGGACATGGAAAGAACCAGTCCCAACTTATCCGATAGGCCATCGATATCGTTCGTCGGAACGATCCACCCATTTACATTTTCCTGTATCAAGCCGGAGGCGTTCGCCGCCTCGGAAACGATGACCGGCCGGCCGGCCGCGAGGGACTCGATGACTACGTTGGGCATCCCCTCCCAGAGCGAAGCCAAGACGGTGAAATCGGCGAGATGATAGAAGGACTCGGGGGCAGTGGTTTGGGAGATCTGGGTGATCACTTGACCCAGTTCATGGGCTTGCACGACCTTGGTCAACTCAGATTGGAGCTCCTCGCTATTGGTCTCCCCAACAATGAACAGCCGGAATCCGGCTGGCAGCCGCCCTTGCTGCTTTAGCCGACCCACGGCAGCCGCCAAGATGTGTGGCGATTTTTGGCGGGCGATGCGAGCCATCATGACCGCGGTATGGGTAGCTCCGGGGGCGATCCGCTGCCGCAGCCCGGGGTCAGGATTCGCGGCGAATCGAGCCACGTCGACGCCATTGGGAATGCAGATGAGTTTGTGGAGCGGGATGTGGCAGCGTTGGCTAAGCGTCCGCTCCATGTGGGGGCTGTTGCAAATGATCCGGGTTGAGGCGACGTGTTCGCAACGCTCGTAGAAGAGCTGACGAGGGGTGTACTCGGTGCGCACCGAGGTGATGACGGGCAAGCCCCACGGCAGAAGAGGCCGCATGAGGCGAGCCAGATGGCTGGTGCGATTGCTGATGCAATGCAGGATTGCGGGCCGCTCGCGCCAGACAGCGCGGATCACGCCCAGAAAGCCCACGGCGATATCGACCGGTGTCCAGCGCAGGTCAAGGTTACGGACCGGGACTTGCAGCTGAGCCAAGTCAGGCAGGAAATGGTTGCTGTCTCCATTACGCGGTCCGTGGAAAACGAGGATGGTGGGATCGAAGCGTGCGCGGTCCAGCCTCTTGATTAGCTCCACGGTTTGGCGCTGAGCGCCACCCGCGCTCAACGATTCCAAAAAGAACAGGATGCGTCGCGGACTGCTCACGAGCCCGTGTGTGACAAGTACTCACGGGCCCAGAGTTCGAGACAGAGGAGCGACCAGAGGCGGCCTTGGTGTTCCGCGCGGCCCTGGCTATGGTCTTCGACCAACTGGCGAACAACTCCCCGATCAAACCACCGCCCCACCCGAGCGGATGGCTCCAGGAGCAAATCGCGGAGCATCGGCTGCAACGGCCCCGATAGCCAGGCTCCCATAGGCAGGTCAAAACCGCGCTTTCGCCGGGCAAGGATGCCTTCAGGCAAGAGGTCGCCGATAGCACGGCGCAACAGGACCTTGCTCTGGCGGCCGTTGAGCTTCAGGTCGGGACTGACTCGGGCCATGAACTCAAAGACGCGATGATCCAAAAGCGGGCTGCGCACCTCGAGAGAGGCCAGCATGCTGGCGCGGTCCACCTTGACCAGGATATCCGCAGGCATGTATCGAACGAGGTCGAGGTACTGCAATTGGGAGAGCCAAGGGAGATCACGCGCAGGTTCAAGGGCAGCATTGACGAGGCTGCCGGAGTCAAACTGGCCGAGCTGCTCTCGGAGGGCGGGAAGGTAAAGTTGGAGGCGCTGTTCGTGATCGAAAAAATCGCGGCTTAACCCCAGGTGAGTGATCGGTTGTTCGAGGGCGGCCAGGTAAGAACCGAGCTTGGCCGCCTTTGGCAGCCTGGCTCCGATGAAGGCGCCCAAGGGGTGCAGGCTTTCCGGAATCAAGCGCTGGAGGAGGACTTGGCGATAGGCACGCCTATACCATTGGTAGCCCCCAAACACCTCATCCCCGCCGTCGCCGCTAAGCGCGACGGTAACCTGCTGACGCGCCATTCTCGAAACGTAGTAGCTGGGAATCATCGAGTTGTCCGCGAAAGGCTCATCGAACTGCCGGGCTAGCTTGGGCAAGATGTCGACCACGTCCGGACGGACCACTTCATGAACATGTTCGGTGTGGCAGTGCCTGGCCACCTCGGCGGCAAACGGACTCTCGTCGTAGCCTTCCTCGTCGAAGCCGATGGAGAAGGTTTTTACAGGCCGATTGCTGTGGCGCGCCATGAGGGCCACGATGGCGCTGCTGTCGATGCCTCCGCTGAGAAACGCGCCTAGAGGCACGTCGCTGATCATCCTGAGCCGCACGGCCTCGTCCAACAAAGATCGTAATTCGGAGGCCAAGTCGTCTTCCGACCGTGCCCGGTCAAACGGTTGGACCGCCAGGCTCGGTTCCCAGTAGGCGAGAGGGACGCCCCGCCCGTGCGCGTCCGCGGTGAGGGTGTGAGCCGGGGGCAGTTTCCTGATGGTCTTGAAGATGGTTCGCGGCGCCGCGATGTAGCCGCAAGACAGGAACTCGTCCAACGCCTCGGGATCGATCTCCAGCCGCAAACCCGGGTGGAGGAGCAGGCATTTGAGTTCCGAGCCGAACAAGAGCTTCTCTTCGTCTCGCAGGTAGTAGAGCGGTTTTTTGCCGAAGCGATCGACAGCCAGGGTCATCCGTTGTTTGGTCTGATCCCAAATAGCGGCGGCGAACATCCCGCGGAAAGCGCGGACGCAATCCGCGCCAGTCTCCTCGTAGCTGTGGAGGATCACTTCTGTGTCCCCGGAGGTGCGGAATTGGTGCCTGGAGACCAAGCCGGCGCGCAACTCCTGGAAATTGTAGATTTCGCCGTTGAACACGAGCCAAGCCGAGCCATCCTCATTGCTCATTGGCTGGTGGCTTCCGGAGAGGTCAATGATGCTCAATCGGCGGAAGCCCAACGCCAGCGAGCCGTCAATGTGGAACCCCTCCTCATCCGGGCCGCGATGAGCGATGACAGCTGTCATCCTCGCCAGCAGTGCAGCATCTGCCCTGCGGGCGGGGTCGAAATACCAAACGCCACAAATGCCGCACATATCAGCCTAGCAATGCCGACAGCGCGGTGGAGAAAATGTTCAAGCGAGTGACGGTGCGCCAGCTCAGGCGGCTCTCAAAAGCCAGGTGAAAGTTCGGTTCCAAAGCTCCGAAACCCTAGCTTGGGCGGGGGTGTCTGTCCAACAGGAGATTTCTTTTGCCTCCGAGCGCGCGGGGGTTAGAGTGCGCATCGACAAACGCCGCGAGACTCGCCCGAAGCGCAGGCCATGAGAAACATCGTTTATTTTGACCTCGAAACCCAAAAGTCCGCCGAAGAGGTGGGAGGCTGGGACAAGATTCGCGACATGCGGATGAGCGTGGGGGTGACCTTCAGCACCGCGCGCGGAACGTATCGGATTTACGGGGAGAATCAGGCCTCCGAGTTGATGGATGAATTGCGCCGAGCAGACTTAGTCGTGGGTTTCAACATCCTGCGATTTGATTACGAGGTGTTAATGGGGCACAGCCCCTTCTTCGACGGGGAACAGGTCCCCACCCTGGATCTGCTGGTGGATTTGCACAACCGCCTGCAACGGCGGCTGTCACTGGATGCGGTTGCCAGCGCGACTCTGGGAGTGGAGAAGACCAGCGATGGACTCCAGGCGATTCGGTGGTTTCGCGAGGGCCGGCTCTTAGAGATTGCGGAGTACTGCTGTTACGATGTGAAGATCACGCGCTTGGTGCACGAGTACGGCGTCGCGCGCAAACAGGTGCTGTACACCAATCGCTTTGGTAAAGCGGCGTCGGTGGAGGTCGGCTGGTAAGGGATTGGGAGTCGCGATCAGCGCGGGGGGGCAGTGGTGCGCCGAAGCCGGTTGGAAAGTTCGAGGGCCACGTTGCGCATGACTACCATTCCCAGATGGGGTTCGCGTTGGGCCAAGTCATTAAACGCTTCGCGCTGGACGACCAACAAAATGCTGGGCTGCGTGGCCACTGCGAGAGCAGTGCGGGGTGCACCGTCCAGAAACGCCAACTCGCCAAGGATCTGCCCGTTGCCCATGGAGGCGATTGGCTTGGCGCCTTCCTCGAGCAGGATGTCCACCTGTCCGCGCATGACGATGTAGGCCTCACTGCCCGAATCGCCCTTGGCGAAGACGCGTTCGTCAGCGCGGTAGAGCTTCTGGGTGAACAGCCGCGAGATTTTGCGAAGTTCACCGTCGCCCAGACCCTCGAAGATCGACAGTCCGCGCAGGAGATTGATGATGGCCACGCCCGCCTTTTGATCATGGAATGTTCGATCCACGATCTCGGTGATGGTCTTGGCGTGGGTGGTGAGGGTAGCGTTCTCAGGGCCGTAGGCTAGATTCAACTTGACCAGCTTAACCACGTCGACGTGGGTTACCCCCACGTCACGGAAGTGGAAGCCGGGCAAATAGGCAACTGGGACGAAACCGATCTGCTCGGCGCATTTGAGGAAGCGTGGAGCCGTCATTAGCACGTCCACTTCCACATAGACGGCGTTGTATTTCTCCTGGGCCAATTTAACGGCGCGATTTAGGACCGGCCCCATGCTCAGATCGTCAGTGCCGAACCCATCGATGATGCGCATGCAGCGATCGCGATCATCGACGGCGAAGGCAATTCCCGCGCCGAGCCGCTGGCCATAACGGCAGAGCAGAGCGCGGATCGGCGCTCCACCCACGATCCGCATCCAACCCCAGCCCAAGCTGCCGCCGCCCGAGATTTCCGTGGGTGGGTTCTGCGACTTGGCCTGGTCGCGGGCTTGCTGATAGTTCGCAAAAAGCGTCTCTTCAAATTGGACCTCGGCTTGAAGCGGGTAGCCGGTGGCGCCGTCACGAACCGAGGGAGCCGGCGCCATTTCCAAGTTGTTGAGGACGGTAATGGCCAGCTCGCTCACTTGCGGCAGAGACTCGGAGAGGGGCAGCCGGGCGTGTTTTTGGGGCTGGGTGTGGCAGACGTAGAAAAGAACGCCTTCACGGGCACGCAGGGTGTGTTTACACGGCTGAAAGCCGACGCAAACAAAACCGAGTTGCTCATAGAGAATCTGGCGAGGGTTGTCCGAAGCCAAAACCCGTGCGATGGCCAACTGGCGCCGCTCGGTGACCATCTCCATCATCTTGGTCAGCAGAGCTTTTGCGCTTCCATTGGTCCATGCCTCGGCGCGCAACAGGTCCCTCCCGAGATTGGCGATGGGGTTGCGGTTAGGCAGGGAAGGTCCGAGAAAGGAGAGGCTGGCTTCGAGGCGGCCGTTGGACTCCACGACCCAGGTCTCATCGCCTCCCAGGCCGGCGAGCTGGTGTTTAACCCAGGCCGGATCGTAGACTTGTCGGTCCGGATAGTCGGAGCCCAGGGTGGACTTGAGAAGCTCCAACCACGCCGTGGAATCCGCGGCGCTGGCTTGACGAATGATCGCACCCATGTGTGCTTCCGTAATCTGATCGAGCCGTGGCAGCGGCGCATCCCGGGGCGCAAGTCCACAGACTCACCACTAAACCGAGAGTGGTGCCCGCGACAGGACTTGAACCTGTACGATGTTACTCACTAGAACCTGAATCTAGCGCGTCTGCCAATTCCGCCACGCGGGCAATGCTTGAGGAGAGGTGAAACCCAGCCTGACATCCCAGCTACCGGCCAAGGCCGAGGATTTCGACTCGTCAAGTTCACCCGTTATTACGCGACACCCTCTCTTTCAGCAAGAGAAATTGCGGATCGGCGCCGTAGGACGAGCTGAAACCGAGAGCCACGGCAAGGGCTTTGAGCAGCAAGCGCGAGATTGCGGCATGCACGCACCGAGCGCGGAAGGCATGATGCGTGATTTTCACGCAGGAATGCGTGAGGAAGGCACGCGGGAACGGGGTCAGGAGGCCGCGGAATCCAGCCAATTAGCGAGTCTCGAAGGACTTCGGGAGGTTTCTTGCGGGATTGAGCCGCATGGCACCGTACGTGCTCAATAATTTCCAGAAATTCGTTGACACTCTGATCGATTGGTTTAGAGTCCGAATCAACGTAACCCAAAACACTATTGTAACGTAACCTATGAGCCGACTGTTTCGGAAAAACAAAAGCGGGGCTTTCACTCTGATCGAGTTGTTAGTCGTCATCGCAATCATCGCAATTTTGGCAGGCATGCTGCTGCCCGCACTGGCCAAAGCTAAGGCCAAAGCGCAGCGCATCAACTGCTGCAACAACCTCAAGCAGGTGGGCATCTCGTTCCGCCTGTTCTCCACGGACAACCAGGATAAATTCCCGATGGCCGTCAGCACCAACGAAGGCGGTGTTTCCGATTATCTCGGAAATCCCTTTGACCCCAAGCAGACGTGGCGCATTTTCGCGGCGTTGTCTAACGAGTTAGCCACGCCCAAGGTTGTGGCGTGTCCTTCGGACAACAAGCGTGGCAACCCTGCTCTCACCAACTTCGCAGGTATGTCGGTCTTAAGTACCGCTAAGGGTGGCGCAAATGCAGCGATCAGCTACTTCTGCAATGTGAATGGTGACGAGACCCAACCCCAGGTCCTCCTGGCGGGCGATCGTAACTTGACCAACGCGACATCGGCAAGTTCAACGACTGCCACCTTCGGTCTGTCTGCCAACGGCACCGCCACCGGCTACGACAAGGTCCAGACCACCTCGGTGGACCCGACCCAGAACGCGTTCAAGACCGAAGTTTTTGGTTGGACCCAATCGCTGCACGCCAATGGCGGCAACGCGGTTCTGTGTGACGGCAGCGTTCAGCAGCTCAGCGGGCCAAGGGCCAAAGACCAAATCCAGAACAGCGGTCAGGCACATCAGATCTGGTTCCCGACGGTCGCGGGTTCGGACAATTGATCGGCTGATCCTACAGCTCTTTAACCAAGAAGAGGCGCCCGAAAGGGCGCCTCTTTTTTTGCCAATTAGGCATTTGAGAGATGATCGATTTCGGAAGCGTATGGGCAGGCCAACCCGCCCCTGAACATGGGTCGCGAAGTCCCACTCCTACAGACGAACTCATCGCCAAGGTGAGCGTTCGCAGGAACCTTAGGAGTTCTCGCCCGCGGTGATCTCGACGATTCGTCTCAGCGGAGTGCGTGGACGAAATGAGGTTACGTGCTCCAGTTTGTCCACGCTAGGGCGGCGACGACGCATATCTTCGAACCCGGGCGCGTAGGCCTCTTGGTAGGGCACGAACTGGAGAGTGGAAGGCGATCCGACCACATTCAGGACCAGTTCCGCGAGGGCGCGGATGGTGATTTCCTCGGTGCTACCTACGTTAAAGACCTGGCTGTGAGCGGCGGGCGTGTTGAGGAGGCGAGTCAGGGCTTCGACGGTGTCGCCCACGAAGCAAAAGCAGCGAGACTGCTGGCCGTCGCCAAAAATGCGCAAGGGCTGTCGAGCTTTGGCAGCCGCGATGAAGCGCGGCAGGACCATGCCGTAATGGCCCACCTGCCGTGGCCCAACCGTGTTGAACAGGCGCGCGATCACGACGGGTAGCCCGCGCTCTCGGGCGTAGGCCAGCGCCAGGAACTCATCCATGAGTTTGGAGCAAGCGTAGCTCCACCGCCCGAGAGTGGGCGGGCCGATGATCAAGTCGTCATCCTCCGCAAAGACCGCTTTGAGGCTCTTGCCGTAAACCTCGGAACTCGAAGTGATTAAGGTAGGAACTCTGTACCGCGTTGCCACCTCGAGAATTGCAGCGGTTTCTGCCAAATTAGTTTGGATGGTATTGACCGGCGATTTTACCACCAACTCGACACCGACGGCCGCGGCAAGATGGTAAATGGCGGACACGCCGCTGACGAGCTGATCCAAGCCCTTATACTCGGACACTTTGCCACGGATAATGCTCAGCCGCGGGTGGTGGCTTACTGCGGCCAGATTTTCTGACCGTCCGGTGGAGAAATCGTCGATAATAGTAACCTGGTCGCCTTGGGCCAGCAGACGCTCCACCAAGTGCGACCCGATAAAACCCGCGCCCCCCGTAACCAAGATCTGTTGCGCGCTAGCCATGAGCGGGAAGGCCTTCGCCCAAACCGGGACCTGTCTGAGCGTGTCCCGCAGGGGAGTGTTTGCTCAATTGGCGTCTAGCCATAGGTCCACGGGCTTGGCGGCATTCGGGGAGAACGGGAAGGTGACTTTTTGTCCTGTGCGAGCGGATTGATAGGCGGCACAGAGGAGTTCCAGCACCGCTTTACCATCCTCACCCGTGACGACCGGTTTTTGGTCCTCGCGAACACAGGTGATGAAGTGCTTCAGTTCTTGAGGATAACCTTGGTTAAATGCCTCCTCGAAAACGGTGAATGTCCACCCACGCGTAGATCCCGCTTTCTCCATGGCATAACCGTAGCCTTTCTCGCTATAGGTCAGGGCCGCGTTGCCTTGGAAGAGGTCGGCGTAGCAGACCCCGCCCGTGCCATAGACCTCCGCGCAATCCTCCATGCCTCCGTGTTTGGCCCAACTGTTTTCCGCCACACAGATCACGCCATTCTCAAACTCAACCAAAACGATGGAATTGTCCTCCCCGCGCGTACGTCCCTGGTGCAGGACGGTCCCCATGTGGGCAAAGACACTGACCGGCTTCGGGTTTCCGCCGAGCATCCAACGGAACCAAGCCAATGCGTGGCAACCCATATCCATCAACACCCCACCTCCAGACTGCTGCACGTCGTAGAACCAATCGCTGTGGGGTCCGGAATGTTTCTCCGCCTGCTTGAGCATGTAGAGTTTGCCGAAGGCCCCCTCGTTGGCCAGATGCCGCACGCGCTCGTATTTGGGCGCGAAGCACAGCTCCTCGGCATACATGAGCTTGAGGCCACGGGCTTTACACGCGGTGATCATCTGATCCGCTTCAGTCAGGTTAAGGCAAAGGGGTTTTTCGATAATGACATGCTTGCCGGCCTCCGCAGAAGCCAGGACGGCGCCGGCATGAAGGAAGTTCGGCAAACATACGTCCACCACGTCGCAGCCCGACTCTCGAATGGCAGTTTCGATGTGATCAAACCAATGGGGTATACCATGCTTGGCGGCGAAGGAAGCCGCACGCTCGGGCTTACGAGTGTACACCGCCACCACTTCGGCTTCGGGCACGAAACGGTGATAGCATTCCAAGTGGATCTCAGCGATGAAGCCGGCGCCCAGGACGGCGACTTTTGTCTTGCTCATAAGGTGTTGCCGCGCGCATTTAGCCATAATCCGGGCGCACTGAACACTGGATTTTGCTTGGAAGCCATTTTATGCTGGCCCGGGGATAGGTTGACGCGCAACTGGTTGCACGGCTACAATGCCGGCTTCATGGAACCTTGATGGAACCGATTCTCCGAGTCGATCACCTCAGTGTCGAATACCGGACGCGGGAGTTGGGGCAGCCCGCCAAACGGGCCCTGAAAGATCTGAATCTCTCAGTCCAGGCAGGCGAGGTTTTTGGGTTTCTCGGCCCCAACGGTGCCGGCAAGACCACCACCATGAACGTGTTGCTGGGTTTCGTCAGCCCCAGCAGCGGCTCGGCGTCGCTTTTCGGGGTGGATGTGCGCCAACCCATTGCGCGACAGAGAATCGGTTATCTCCCCGAACAGACCTATTACTACAAGTTTTTAAGTGCCGAGGAGTTGCTTCGATTTTACGCGCGGATCTTCATGATCCCGCGAGGCGAGGTCGAGAAGCGAATCGACGATGTTTTGAGCCTGGTTGAATTACAAGCGGCCAGGAAGCGCCCCATCAAGTCCTACTCCAAGGGGATGCAGCAACGGGTGGGTCTCGCGCAAGCGCTGATCAACAATCCGGACCTGCTCATCCTGGACGAACCCACGAGCGGGCTTGATCCAGTAGGCCGCATGAAGGTGCGGGAAATCATCAACCGCCTCAAGAGCGAGGGGAAGACGGTATTCTTCTCCTCGCACGAACTGGGCGAGGTGGAGACAGTTTGCGACCGGGTGGCGATCCTATTTGAGGGAGAGCTGAGAGCTCTGGGCCGGATTCAGGACCTGGTTCAAGGCAAGGCGGAGAACCTTGAGCAATTCTTTTTGGAAACGATCGGTTACAAGGCCACAATATGAACGCGGTTTGGGCCATCGCAACTGTGGTGATCAAGGAGCTTTACCGGCGCAAGGATTTCTACGTGCTGTTCATCCTGACCGCGTTGATCACGCTGCTGATGGGCTCGATGAATTTCTTTGGAGACGACCAACTGGTTCGGTACCTGAAGGAGATTTGTCTTCTCCTCATCTGGGTGTCGGCATTGGTCATTGCTGTGACCACCGCGGCACGCCAGATCCCCGTGGAGCGGGAGAGCCGCACCATCTTCCCGTTGCTAGCTAAGCCGGTCACTCGGGGCCAAGTCGTGCTGGGGAAGTTTCTGGGTTGCTGGATGGCAACGGCGTTCTCCCTGGCGGTCTTTTATCTATTCTTCGGCCTGGTCTGTGGCGCACGCGAACACGCGTGGCCGGTGGCGGGTTACCTCCAAGCTTTCTGGCTCCAATGGTGGATGCTCGCAATTGTAGTGTCCATGGCGCTAGCCGGTTCTTTGGTGTTTGCCGCGCCCTCGTCGAACGCCACGATCTGCCTGGTTTGCACTTTGGCCCTTTTGCTGGTTGGCCGACATCTGAACACCGTCGCACTGACACTCAAAGAACCAGGTCAAACCATCCTCTACGGTTTGTACTTCGCTATTCCCCACTTGGAGTTCTTCGACTTGCGTGATTTGGTGATCCACAACTGGCCACCGATTGGTTGGGCGGTGTGCGCGGTGGCGACGGTCTACGCGGGGGCCTACAGCGCGCTATTCCTGTTTGTAGGCTGGCTTCTGTTCCGGCGGAAGAGCCTAAACTGACAAGATGCCATGCCTTATCTTTTGGCATTGCTAGCGGTTCTATGCTTGAGCCTGGCGACCTGGCTCGAACCGCGCTTCTCCGAGTGGGCGGGCAGCCGCAAACAGTCGGCCAGCCTCGCCGAGGTGGTTTTGGGCGACAGCCGGCGCCTCCTGGCCACCCATTTTTTCGTCAAAGCCGACGCTTACTTTCATAGTGGGTACTACCCGGGCGTATTCGATTCCCAAACCATGCCGCAAGAGGCGCACTTGACGCATGAGGTTGAAGCGGGCCACCAAGAGCACGACCACCATGAGGAATCAGGAGCTGCATCTGGAGAACATGAAGACTACGGCTTCCTGGGCCCTCCGAAAGATTTTCTGGACCGTTTTGGCAGGCGTTTTTTTCCCTCGCGCCATACTCATCTCGAGCGCCCGGTAGACGCCAAAGAAGTTCTTCCGTGGTTGTGGATCTCGGCCTCGCTCGACCCGCACCGCATCGATACTTTCATCGTCGCTGCTTTCTGGCTGCGGGAGCGCGTGGGGCAGCCACAGGAGGCGGTCCGTTTTCTAAGGGAAGGGTGGAGGCTCAACCCCAACAGCTACGAGATCCTTCTGGAGTTGGGGCGGGTTTACGACGAGAACCTGCACGACAGGATTCATGCCCGGAACCTCTGGGAGGCCGCGGCCCAGAAATGGCGCGCTCAGGAGGGCGGGAAGGCAGAGCCTGACACGTTCACCTATCAACAGATCCTGGTCCATTTGGCGGACCTCGAAGAACGCGAAAACCGGTATCAGCAGGCCCTCGGCTACCTCGCGGAGCTGTTACGGGTGAGTCCCCACACTGAAACCATTCAGAAGCGCATCGACGAAGTGAAGGCTAAAGTGCGCTAGCCGCCTAATATGCCAAATCACGACGCTTCTATCGACCAAGCCTACCAATTAGCTCGCAACTCCTATGCAGGACTGGGGGTTGACACCGACCGCGCGCTCGAAAGGCTGGCCTTGATCCCAATCTCGCTCCAATGCTGGCAGGGCGATGATGTGGGGGGATTCGAGAATCGGGGCGGGGAGCTGGGAGGAGGGCTGGCGGTCACGGGCAGCTACCCAGGCAAGGCTCGCAACGCGGCCGAGTTGCGGGCGGATCTGGAGCAGGTCTTTTCTCTCGTGCCCGGGCGGCACCGGCTGAGCTTGCACGGCTCCTACGCCGAAACCGACGGAAAGCGTGTCGACCGCAACGAACTCGAGCCATCCTATTTCGCCGCCTGGATTGAATGGGCGCGCTCATGCGGCATTGGTCTGGATTTTAATCCCACCTTTTTCGCCCATCCCAAGGCTGCGACGGGCTTCACGTTGAGCCACACCGATGCCTCGGTTCGACGCTTTTGGATCGAGCACGGAATCGCGTGCCGGCGGATCGGGGCTGAGATGGGAAAAGCGCTCGGGACGGCGTGCGTCACCAACCTTTGGATCCCGGACGGCTTCAAAGACACACCGATCGATCGGAAGGCTCCGCGACAGCGTCTTGAGGCGGCGCTCGATGAGATCTTCGATGAAGCCATCGACCCTCGCTACAACCTGGACGCAGTGGAACCCAAGCTCTTTGGGCTCGGGTCGGAGAGCTACGTGGTCGGCTCGCATGAGTTCTATTTGGGATATGCCATTAGGCGCCAAAAACTGCTTTGCCTGGATGCCGGGCATTATCATCCCACTGAGAGCCTGGCCGACAAGATCTCATCCGTTCTGACCTCGCTTGACCGGATTCAGCTCCATGTAAGTCGCGGTGTCCGCTGGGACAGCGATCATGTGGTAACGCTAACCGACGAGCTCGAGGCGATTGCCCAGGAACTTGTCCGGGGGGGGTATCTCGACCGAGTCCATTTGGGCCTGGACTATTTTGACGCGAGTATCAACCGAGTCGCCGCCTGGGTGATCGGGACGCGTTGTCTGATTAAAGCCCTCCTGTTCGCTCTCCTGGAGCCCACGGAATCCCTGCGCAAACTCGAGGCGGGAGGCGACTTCACCTCGCGCCTGGCTATGTTGGAGGAATTGAAGACCATGCCCAGCGGCGCAGTCTGGGACTTTTACTGCCGGAAAATGAAGGTCCCCGTGGGTCCGGCGTGGCTGGCCGAGGTCAAGCAGTACGAGCGCAAGGTGCTCGCCGCCCGCGGCTAGGAAAAGAAATGGTCGGAGCGACAGGATTTGAACCTGCGATTCAAATGTTTACGTGGAAAGTGGCATTTTGCTGGGGATTTACGCTTCCGTGAACTTCCTTGACGGTCGGGGATGTTGTAACTATTGTGGTAAGCGGAAATGGCTTCGCTACGCAGATTACCCAACTCGCCGTACTGGATCGCCTGTTTCACGCTGCCCGACGGTCGCCGGACTCAACGGAGCACTAAAAAGACAGATCGCCGAGAAGCAGAGCGGGTGGCGAACAAATTTGAAGATGCAGGCGTAATGGCGAGGCAAGGACGCTTGGTTGAAAACCAAGCGCGTAAGGTGATTAGCGACATCTTCTCCATCGGGAATCAGGATCAGTTGCCCAGGTCGACGATAAAGGACTTCCTCACCGCTTGGCTGCGAAGAAAGGAACTGGAGGCTGGCCAGCAAACCCACACTCGGTATGGGATCGTCGTTGACCAATTTCTGAAGTTTCTGGGCGGCAAAAAAGCGCGGGATATCGCCCACTTGACCAGCGCCGACATTTCGGGTTTCCGCGACGCCGTCAGCGAGCGATCCGCACCGAGCACCGTCAATGTTGCACTAAAGGTCATTCGCGCCGCCTTGAATCAGGCAAAGCGAGAAGGGTTGATTGATTCCAACGAGGCAGAACGCGTGAGCCTCTTGAAGCGCGTGGCCCGCTCAAAACGAAGACCGTTCAGTCTGGATGAGCTAAGGCGGGTCCTAGAAATGGCGAACCAGGAATGGGTAGGAATCATCCTGGTCGGCCTCTACACCGGCTTGAGGCTTGGCGACATCGCGACTCTCACGTGGACGAACGTCGATCTTGGGCAGCGGGAGTTGCACCTCGTGACCCAGAAGACAGGCCGGTCGCAGAATCTACCCATCGCGAAACCTTTGCTGAAGCATCTGGAATCGCTGCCGGTATCTGATGACCCTCACCAACCGCTTTTTCCGTCCGCCTACGACCTGTACACAAGGCAACGGTTTAACGGAACGCTATCCAGGCAGTTTTACGACATTTTGGTTGCAGCGGGTCTCGCCAAGGAACGTGTCCATGCCGTTACTGGGAAGGGAAGTCTGGTCCGGCACGTCCAGAACGAATTAAGCTTCCACTGCCTGCGGCACACGGCGACGAGCCTCCTCAAGAACGCTGGCGTCAGCGATGTCATCGCTCGCGACATCATCGGCCACGATTCTGAGGCCGTTAGCCGTCAATATACGCACATCGAGACGGAGACCAAGCGCCGCGCCCTGGACAACATGCCTGACGTGATGAGCACTTGACCCGTGCCGTGTAAAAACTACCAATCCGCCTCCCATCCGCGACCTGACGAAGGAATAGGACCTATCAATGGCTAAACCGTTTACTAATCCGACTCCGCAGGAGCGAGCGGAGAACGTGAAAAAGACAAGCCTCGCAGTGCCGTGCTTATGCCCGGTTGCAATCCGGCTGTACCAGAGCCCGCGAAGGGCAACGACGCCGTGTGATGACGGCGTGATCGTGGCCAAGACCTCAAAGCCAGTGCCGGTTCTCTTGGTTCAGTTACTGACGTCCAGCGGGATCGAACTGGAGTCTGTTATGGGAGCCACGTGTTCCGCACCGCAATCGCCCGTGTGGTTGGTGGAATGGCACGACGGGATAGAGGCGGCCCTATGGCTCAACTCATCCGACGAGCAATACGTCAACCAGCTTGTCCGATTCGCGAGACCGCGCAGGTTCCAAGGGCAGTTGTTCTCATGGTGCCTGCGGGATGGCGTCATTGGTCAAGAGGGCAACTTAGCCGCTGTTTATCGTGAGGCTCCATGGGCATGCAGATCCGAGGAAGAAGCAGTTCTTCGGTTCGAGCGAGCGACCGCTGGCCTCGAAGTGGACAGCCTGATTGATTACGACAAACTGGACACCCGCGACCAGGACGTTTTCAACGCCAAATGGCAAGCGATGCAGGATGTGCACCGTAAGTCGCTGAAGCTGCTCCAGGGCACTGACTGGGCCAGCCTGAGTGAGTCGGAGCACATTTCTCGTTGCAAGCAGATTCAGATGGAATTTGCGCTTGAACTTAAGGCTTATGCGCGGATCGAGCTTCCACCGTTGAGAAACCTGCCGCCTCAACAGCGCAAAAGCCTTAGCCGTCGAAAACCAAGGGTCAGGCTCGAACGTCGTGAGATCGCGGCCCACTGGCGCACGAAGAGCTATGACCAGATGCGGCCACCTGAAATCGCACGCAAAGTCACGGAGGTGACTGGCGTCCCCATCTCAGCAGACAACGTCAAAACGATTCGCAAACGCCATGGACTCACCTCCCTGCTCCCCGAGGGAAGGCCGCGCAAAAGCTGAACATTAAGCCCGGGGTACAGGTTTTGACCCCGTTTTTTGCCATTGGCTGGGCGAGAGGTAGCGTGCCTCTATGCCTGAGACAATCCGAGAACATCGCGAAGCAAGTCATGGCCCCGCGTCGGAGCATCTTCTAACCCCCGCAGCAAACGCCGTCTATACCCCCGTCCGCCCGGAGTGGATTCGACTGCCGAAGCCGGGGTCGCTCTGCCAGCACAGCGGCCTGAGCCGCACGGTCATCTATATGTTGTGCCGACAGGGGAAGGTCGACTCACGTGTCTTACGCCGTCGTGGAGCAACTCGGGGCATCCGGCTTGTGAGCTACGCATCGCTCATGAACTACATTAGTTCACTCGATCCGGAGGTGAACTCCAGCCCTTCTGAATCTCCTGCTCCATGGGGCCGCTGATGAAAAAAGCATCGACTCACTAAACAAAAAACCCCGCTGGCAGGCGGGGCTAAAGCGGCCACAGAGGCCATCCATACTCTATGTCTGAATATCCGACATCTTCTAAAAACGTCAAGGATCAAACGGGCGCGGAGGCTGGTCCAGGCCCGGTGTCTGAAAAAATCAAGAAACGATGGCAGCGCCTGCGTGAATCGGAGGCTGCCGAGAAGAAACGGAACGCTCAGCTCCTCGCGTGGCTTAAAGGGGGGAGTGACGATCTGCGGGACGCCTGGGTAAGTGTCTGCTCGTATGCCGCCACGCACGACGTTCAAGACTTCAAACTCGTCGACATAGTGGAAGCGATCCGGCAGGGCAACATCACCGTAGACACAAGGTGGAGCGGCCCGGAGGTGTTCGATCTGGTCAAACATCAGGCGACGGTGCGCCAACTATACCTTGATGGCGTCGCGGAGGCTAAGGAGACAAACACCGCGACCATCAAGGGGATCGTCGAGGCGCTTGAACTGAAGGTGGATTTGGGTTCCGTTAAGCTAGTCTATTTTCAGCCCAAAGAGAGCGAAAAGCGGTTCCTGATTACACACCTCAAGGTTGGCAGCGAAGAGTACGAAGCACCCGAGGGTTACCTCTACATCAAGCCCGAAGTCCTGGGCAAGAAGAAGGCCGATGAGGCGAAGAAACAAACGCCAGGGGTGGTTTTTGCTGCTTTGTTCAAGCCGAGGCGCAAGGCCGACCGTATGCTGCGGTCAACCGGCCTCTACCCTCTCGACTTCGATGGGGTGCGCGATCTCGATGCCGCCTTGGAGGTCATCCGGGCTGACCCCAATGTTGTGATTGTCTTCATCTCCATCACGGGCAGTGGTCTGAAGGTGTGCGTTCGTGGGCCGTCAGCGCGGAATGCAACCGAGTACTCAGAGAATTATGAGCGGATCGCCGCTTTGAAATCAAGAGCGTGGGGCTTGCAGGCGGAGATCGACCGGCCAAACAAGGACTGTTCGCGGCTCTGTTTTATGGCCTACGACCCTGAGGTGGTTGTCAACTGGTCCGCAGTAGCACTGACCTTGGAAGACCTCCCGAGAATAGACCAGAACAAGAAGCCAGAATCCAAGACCAGCGCATCGAAAAAGAAGGCGACCGGGACCACCAAGGCTGCTGGGCGGGTGCAAGAGCGCGGGCAGTCTTCGGATGGCTTGCCCCTGGAGATCGACTGGGGTGATGTCCCGAAGTTGAATTGGAAGGACATACCCTTGGCACGTTGTCTGGATGCGATGCGCTACATTGAGCCGTGCTGCGGACGTGAACCATGGCGGATCGTCGGCGCTGGCCTTAAACTTGGTTTCGGCGACGAAGCCTTCCCGTTCTTCAACACCTGGTCCTCCCACGGGGGGGCGGCCTACAGCGGCACCGAGGATTGTCAGAAATTGTGGGACGGCCACAAGCGCAGTGACGATGGCACCGGGAACGTCGTTACGCCCAAGAGCATCCTGAAACTAGCCTGGAACAATGGCTGGAAGCCTGCCTGCCAGCGACCTCAGTTCAAGGCGGCGGACGGGATCGCGCCAGAAACTGAGATTGATGGGCGGGGGCGGATTGTGCTGCCGATGTTCGGGGCTGGCCTTACACCCGGCGATTTCTGCTCAGCGCTCTACGATCACATGGCCAAGAGTGGGAAAGCCTACATCCGTGGTGGTCAGGTTAGCCATCTTGTCGACGACCCCGAGGTTGGAACGCGGATCGAAAAAGTTGACCCGGCAAGCATGGTTACGTGGATCGAGAATTTTGCCCAGGTTTATATTACCGACGACGAAGGAAACAAGCGGCCTGCCAGCATCAACGAAAAAGCCTGCCGCATCATAGTCAAAGCCGCTGACCGCTACAAACTGTCCCCGCTGGAAAGCGTAGTCGAGGCACCGGTGTTGTGTGAGATCAACGGCCAGCCCAAGTTTCTTGAGGCAGGCTATAACCGTGATCTGCACCTTTTCGTTGTGGGCAAGCACAGGTTACCCGACGTGAAAACGCTCACGGGTGCCGTGAACAATATTCTGAGCATCGTCAAACATTACGACTTCGCCACCCCTAGCGACAAAAGCCGCGCCATCGCTGCCCTGCTGACGCCTGAGTTCAAGTTGGGACGGTTCATCAAGGGCCATGTCCCGATGACGCTGTTCGAGGCCGACGCGAGCCTGAGCGGAAAATCGAAGCTGGCGGAGTCCGTGGCCGCCTGTTACGGCGAACGCCCGGCTCTGATCGCGCAGCGGAAGAGAGGGGTGGGCAGCGTCGACGAGTCCATCGGCAACGCCATGATGAAGGGGCGACCGTTCATCGTGCTGGACAACTGGCGCGGGGACCTGGATTCGCAGTTCCTGGAGTGTATCCTGACCGGCGGTGGCAGGGTGGATGCTCGTGCGCTAAGGACCGCCAGCGATGTGGATACCAACCGCTATATTTTCGCTGTGACCTCCAACGGCATGAGTACAACCAAGGACTTGTGCAACCGAGTTAGCATCGTTCGCATCAACCATCGTCAAGGCTACGGTTTTCCACTTTTCGCTGAGGGCAGTCTCCCTAGTCACATCAGGGCCAACTTTACCCTGTATCTGGCGTCGATCTATTTGGTGGTCCTGGAATGGCTGGAGCGGGGCAGACCCAGGACCCAGGAGGCTCGACACAACTTTATCGAATGGGCGGGTGTTCTGGACTGGGTGGTGCTGCACATCTTCAATCTGCCCAGTCTGCTCGATGGACATGCGGAAACCCTGAAACGCGTGGAGCATCCAGACCTCGCCGTGCTCCGCCAGCTATGCCTGGAACTGGAGAAGCGCGAGCGCCTGGACTGCACGCTTCGGGCCAATGCGCTGGGTGACATTGCCCTGGCGGCACACATCGACTTGGGCCATGGTGCGGCGGCCAGTGAGGATGGTGCGGCGATGTCGATGGGAAAGATCATGGCAAACAGCTTCGCAGCGCTAGGCGAAAACGATCAGGGCGTCATCCAGTTCGAGGGATTTCACATCCGGCGGCGCGGGGAGAGGATCAAAAGACGGGACGGTCTTGGCACCAAACAGGCGTGGCTTTACCAATTTGCGCGCTCTTCGTTCGTCGGAAAATGGCCTGATGAAACCGAACCGTTACCGCCAGAGTACTGATCTAGCACCCGACAGCACCCGACAGCACCCGACCGTTACATACTCTGTTGGCGGGATGGTAGGCGTAGCGAGGCCATTCTTGTCGTACATGATCGCCAGACTCCTCTTGATCAGAATATAATAATAATGCAGTGCTCGGGTGCTTCGGGTGCTTCGGGTGCTGCCAGTCTCCAAGCCCAACCCTCATCGAACAGTTGACTCCAACAGGCCGACGCCTAAGTCGTCCACGCAAGTGCCCTAATCTGACCGGCAACCCGCCAGCAGCCTTATCTTTCGCCGCCCAGGTGATCACCAACGCGGATTCCAACCCGATTCCGCAACCCCAGGACAATGTTTGGCTCGCCAGGGCGCAGCGCGCCTTGAGGCAAGAGACGACCAACTTGGGGGGCGCTCGCCGATCACCGCCAGCGCCCACGGGCAGGTCCTTCCTGGGTGGCGCGGCTATCAGTCGCTATTGCGCGCTGCCGACCGAGCCGCCGGAGGAGTTACCGAGGGGCCACTGTCGGTCTCCTTCCTATAGCGTGTGGCCGAGAGTTGCTCCCAATGAGCATGCCGGAAGAGCGCCGACTACATTGACGGTATAGACGCCCTTCATGGGGCACTGTGGCATCTGACTGTTCTTGAGATAGGAATACAGGGCAGAAACATCAACCGGATCACCCACTGTCTTCTTGTTCTCCACTGCCCACTGCTCCTTCGCGCCTTGGATCTGCTTCAGATTGGCCACGCACGACATCATGCGTTGGTGCTCCGAGGTCACCAAGCCAAACCACCCGCTTCGCTGTCCCTCTGCCAACAAGACGCACCCCAGGAACACCGCTGTCCAGACGATGACGGCCCTCTTGATCTTTGGCCCGTCGTTGCGATCTGCGCTGCTCTTGATGGTTTGTGCCATAGTGGGACTATACTCCTGAACGTCCTCGTCACCAGCACCAACATCAACACGACTCACGGACCCAAAACCCACGATCACGCAAACTCAGTTAACGCCACCGCCGTTAACGGTCGGACTGGAAACTCCCGCACCTCTCGCAGATTGGCGTCACTCACATCCTTAGCGGGCGCGCTCGTCTGAGCTTGCCTCTGCGGACGTAATGGCAGGCGGGCAGTGCGCCTCAATCCTGCGAGGTCTGCCCCGGGGTCTTCTCCCTGGTCCTGGCGGCAGGCGTCCGAGGAGCGCCGCTTCAGGGCTGCGATAAACTTGCACGTCCTCGGCTGGGTACCGGTGAAAGATCCGATCCTGGTATTCCAGTGTGTCGGGCAACAGGACGTAGACCCAGCCGCGCCGGACCAAGTATGCCGGGAGCACCTGACCCCCAGGAACGATCACCTTCCTCGACCTCCACATACGCTCGCCGTGGAGCCAGCCGCTCCACTTCTTGCGAGGTCGCGGTCGGCGCGCCAGTGTCTGGGCCGCCGCGCTGATGTCGGCTGGCGTCGGCGCAGCGCTTTGGGCTCCAGATGCGTGGGCCAATACCTCTTGGATGCCTATGTCTACCTCAGGATCAACTGGTAGAACGCTTTTCGTGGCATCTCCGGCCTTCGCTACTAGGTGGTCGCTGCCAGCGTTTTTGCTGGCCGATCTGCGTGCGGACGGGGCCAGACGTTTCCGTGATCTTCGTGTATGCGGTGGGGCGAAGTCCTTGGCCGCGATGAACGACCCGTGGCGGTGGAGCAACTTGGCCTTGAGAAGCTCGCGGAGTGCGCCAAGGAACCTTAATCGCCAGCAACGTCGCTGGGCGCGGGAGTTCGGGTTGCGGGCGCTGGCCAGAGAGTTGACGATCTTCCAGAGGCCGACTGGCGTCGATCCCTGCTTCCGAACCGCGTCCATGACTGCTGGGGCCAAGGGGTGCTGGACGCCTCCCAATGGCGGAACGTAAACCTGAGGTGACGATGCTGGGGCAACGATGTCGAACATGCTCTAACTACACAGGACCTCCGACGTATTCGGTCCGGCGCGGTAGTCAACACCCAGCAAGAAATGCGCTTCGGCTATCGTGGTCTGGGCGGAGGTTTCGATTTAGAACTTCAGAATGAAGTGATTAGCGCGGATGTCAGACCTAGGCAGCCTGCCCATTACGTCAAGCATGGCATCGGCTGGTAAACCAGCGTCGCAAGACGAGGTTGTCGGCGCGGTGATCGGCAGTCCCCCGCCTTTGCCCAGGGCAAACCTTCCGGCACGCAGTTCATCCTCAACTAGAAGACGCGATTGACCACGCGTGCCACCGTCGTCTAAGGACTCCCACCCCTAGTCTTGGGCGCATTCCGCTCTGCTTCGATCCTCAGGTTCTGTAGCGGTGCTGGTGCCCGCGCACCTGCTCCCACAGCAACTGGTAGATCCACTGGACCCTGGCCGGACAGCAGGCCGGTGGCGTTGATTAAAGCGACCTTGGCCCGGAGCCCGTTAAAGCCACCGCCGGAATGTCAGGCGACGGCGTGGTCATGATGTAGCTCACGATGAGGACGATGCCGCGCCAGAAGTTGGCGTAGGGCGGATCTCCAGGACTTGAAAGGCGTCGCTCAGGACGGTTCCGACGCGTGCCCGCTCTGGATTGTGGCCCTTGTCCATCATCGCCTTGGCCACTGCCACGGTCTCAGGAGCGAAGCAGAGCGCCTCCCCTCGCGCTTGCGGACCTGGATGGTTTTGGGTCCGAGGCGAGGCCCAATGACCCGGTCCCGCTCCAGAATCCTCTGCACGCGGGTCAGTTCCGTGACCGTCGGCGCAGTTCGTTTTCTTCGCCGGGGCTTCACTCGCCGATCCTTATCATCCTGTCCTGGATTTGTAAAGGTGGCCACGGAACGTGTTCTACATAGAACCTTTTTTGTAAACACGTTTGTGGGCCTCGGCTCTCCTGGCCTACCACTTACTCATTGGCCCAGCCGGATGCCGGAGCCGCTGCCCCTGCTCCTGGATGGGAACACCACCAAGGAAGCGGTCGCGCCCATTCCTTCTTTTTAGTCCCAGTCGGCCTCAACGATGTCCTGGACGGCTACGTGGCCAAGCGCGGGCTGTGGGCATCGGCGTGTCCTCTGCGAGCCTACGGGGATCTGATCCGGTCAATCTCGTTCACCGGCTTTCCTGGCACACGCTTATCATCGTCGTTGAAGGTCCTGGGACTCCACCCGGCGGTCACCGCCGACAGTGCCGTAGGGTTTCTGGCTTCCAAGGACCGGCCAGCATCGCCAGCTTAGCCTGTGACTGGTGGGGACGCAGAGCCGAAACGAGTTTGTCAGCAGTCCTCGGTGCGACTACCATCCCAGGCATGAGCCACGACGCGATCTTCCACCGATTCAGCCGCTCGAAGGTGGAGCGCTCAGGTCGCCGTCAGCGGAGTTTTCGCGGCGTCAGCCCCGCATGGACTGTGGCTCGCCTGCGGTGCTGGAGGTCGAACCGGAGTGACGGTCGTCTGCGCCGGGTCAGGTCGTGCTGGCCGACCTGGGAACCGGGCAGATCGGGACGGGCGTTGCGGAGAGTTCCCGCTTTAAGATCCCGTCGCCTCTGACGAACGCCTCCAGAACGGGGTCGTTGATCTTACGCCCTGCCGAATCGCAAATGAACTCGCCCGGTTGGAGCGTCACACTTACGTTCAGCTTCGGGAACACAATCTGGATGGGCCACTTCGCGCCGTTGTAGTAGCCCATCACCTGCGTCGCGGCTTTCTTGGCCATGTGGCGCAGGCTACTGGCTTCGGGTGAGGGTGAGCAACCACTGGCCACAGCGCTACGCCATCGTTTGGCCACCGAGACAAACGAGCCAGTCATGCTGATCTGGGTGACGTTTTCGTTTTAGAAGCTGAGCATGAGGTGAGTAGAGCCGATGCTCAGCCTCCAGAGACGAGGATGCCAACGGCTGGCGGCTCTGGTCGCTCATGATGAAGTCGGAGGGCGCGCTGATCGGCAAGCCTCCAGTTCGGACCAGGGCGATGCTTCCTTCATACAGTTCAGGGTGAGCTAGAAGACGCGGTTGACCACGCGAATCACGGGAGCGCAAGAATATCCACCCAGTTCCTGGTCCGCTTTTGCTCGGCCTACAAACGCAAGCGCTGGGGCGGTGCCTGCGCCCGCACTGCCGCGAGCCCTTGTCGACCCAGTGGAACTCTGGCTGGACGGTAGGCCGGTGCCTTTGCTCACAGCTACCTCGGACTGGAGCCCGATAAATCCATCGCTGAGATCTTGGGCGAGGGCGTGGTCACCCCGGACAACGCCCTTGCGCCTGTTGCCGCCGTCGGGGTGGTTCCATCCTTAATTGCTCATCTCATGGTACGCGTCAATCGCCTCCTGGAGACTATGAACCACGCGCACGAATGCCCCGGCCTCGATCAGCGCTGACAAGACCTTAGCTTGCTCCGGATCAGGGTTCTCGCCTGGGCGCTTGACCTCCAGGAAGCAGGCCCGACCTTTCACGACGAAAGTAAAATCCGGCCAGCCGACCGTGCCGGTGGTTCTGCGGTCCATCCGTTGGCAGAAAAACGGAACTTCATGCAGCCTCAGGTACTGAGCAATCTCGGCCTGGATCTGCTTCTCAAGCTTGCGCCCGTTCTTAGCTTCGATCTCCAGCATGGTCCGACCGGCCTTGCCCAGGCGCTGCCGCTCGGCCTGAGGCATGAGGCGTAGGATATGCTCCGGAATGGCGTTGGCGCTGATCCTCACGACCTCGCCCTTTCTTGAGCGGGATCAGACGTGCGCCTCTGCTCCGTTTTCTCTGTGCTGCCAATGATGCTCACGGACCTAACTACTCATGGGTCATGAGCTAGCCATCTACGATGCTTGAGGAGGGACTCAAGAGCCTGCACCCAGTTATTGTAAACAACAGAAGGGCTCTTTTTTTCGGCGCGGTATGCTCCCTGGTGCTCTTTCTGCAAAACCCCAAGCGCTGCGCAGCAATTCATCCGGCTCAACGTCGATTGCGTCCGGTGCCTTTTATGCAATCGCTCTCGCTTGATTCCTGGCGCGCTTAAAACTCCAGCAGGCCATCAATCGCCTGCGGCTGGCCGTGGCCGGTCACGTGGCCAGAGCACAGGCCGTCGGCGACGGAGATATTGTCTGCGAGCGCTAGGACGATTTGATCCCTCACCTTTGTTCGATCTCCTTCACCGTGCTTCATGTCACGCCCCGATCATCGTCGTTGGCTGGTAATGTCTGGTGAAGGTGGTGCCCGTTGACTCACGGGAAAAAGACACCGAAGGGTTCTGAGTAAGCAGGGTTTGGTCGACTCAGGTTTCGGTTCTGGGGACTGGTTAAAGTTTAGCGGATAATCTGGCAAGATAAAATGAGCAGAGG